>Ga0181603_10000042_pt1 | contig 89412 bp, 94 predicted proteins | sample 041ome_13_FD_148633 | JGI IMG/M metagenome (GOLD analysis project Ga0181603, IMG submission 148633) | Coastal salt marsh microbial communities from the Groves Creek Marsh, Skidaway Island, Georgia - 041409US metaG (spades assembly) | ecosystem: Environmental > Aquatic > Marine > Intertidal zone...
AAACTATGTCATGAAAACATACATTGTAATTCATAACCTTAATTCAAGAGGAAAAAATCTTTCACAAGAATACATTGAAGATTTATTTAAAAGTAAGAACATTCCTTTTATATACTTTTCAACTTCATCAATTGATGAACTCAATAACGTTATAGTTGAGTATTCAGATACTAACAAATACCAATATTGTACTATCGGGGGTGATGGAAGTTTAAATTCATTGATTAATGCTTTGATGAATAATGGTATTAAAAATCCAGAAGTTGCTTGCCTACCTGCTGGCAGCGGATCTGATTTTATTAGAACATTTGCACTTCCACAAAATATTGAAGAAACTATAAATCACTTAACTACAGATTCTTATTATGAGGTCGATGTCGGAAGAGTGGAAGCCGAAAATAAATCTAAATATTTTATAAATGTTTTAAATATTGGATTTTTAGCTTCCTCAGTAGAAGTAAGTGAAAAGATGCCAAAAATAATACGAAGGTTCAGATATCCTATTAGCTTTTGGATTAAAATATTTTTTGCTAAAGCCAAAAAAATATCAATAAATTTAGGAAATTTCGAATTTAACAATAATGCTTTCAATATATGTGTATGCAATGCACAATATTTTGGTGGAGGCTGGAATATTTCACCAAAGTCTAGCTTGCAAGATGGTAAGTTCAATGTACAAATTTTTGCAGTATCAAAACTTAAAGCAATGAAGATATTTTTCTTAGCTCAAAAGGGTTTACACCTTAAGGAATCTGATGTAATTGTTAGAAAAGCCTCAAAAATTGATTTAAAAAGCGATGTACCAATAGAGATTGATGGTGATTACTTTGCAAGCGGTCCAGCCAATATATTTATTGAAAATTCTGCCATACGTTTTAAAATTTAGTAATATTTAAGGCAAGTTAGGAGTTATATGGCTAAAAAAGAAACTGAAGAATTAGAAGAACCTACGCTAGAAGACCTAGAAGAAGAAGATATTGAAGAGATTGAAACTCCACCAGAAGAAGAAGAAAAAGAGGAAGTAGAAACAGAATCTCTAGAAGCAAGGGTAGAAACTGAAAAAAAATCGGTAGATGATGCAGATGAAGCCGAAGGATCTTTTATGTCTGTTGATGCTGCAGAAAAAAGAAACGTAAAAAGCTCAGATTTAAAACTAGATGAAATTGCTGATGATAAAAAAGATGACGAGTTTACATGTTCTGTTTGTTTTCTAGTATTAAGAAATACTCAATTAGCAAAACCAAGATCAAAAGTATGCTCTGATTGTGCATAAGCATAATGATTTAGGTTTCACTTTTACTGTTGAGACTGATATAGAAATTCCTAATCAGTTGTCTGAATCCTTTTTTCAAAGAATGTCAAATATTGACGAAAATTTAATGAATTATTATTCAAATATAGACTTGAGTGAATCTAAAAATTTTTTACTTTTATGTGAAAAGGAACCTATTGGTTATGCAAAATTGCATCAAGATAAGGAATATTCACTCCTCACGGAAATATTTGTAAAAGATGAATTTAGAGAACTTTCATTGGGTACTTTTCTACTAAATTGTATAAGAAATTATGTTGAAACAATTCAATCCTCATTAAGAACAATTACTCTTCCAAGTGATAGAGTTGCAAAAAATTTTTATGAAGCTAGTGGAATAACAGCCAGAGTTTTATTAATGGAAGAAAAACGTGAGCATAATCGCTACAGACCTTGATGGAACTATATTCAAAGGTCAAACTTTAATTGATGGAGTTAAAGAAGGCTTACTGAAAATTATTAATGAAGGTATTGAAATATACTATACAACAAATAATAGCTCTCAAACTCCTAGTGAAATAAAAGATAAGCTTGAAAATTTACTCCAATTAGATATAGATATATCAAAAATTATTACACCATTAGTAATTTTTCAAAATCTGTACTCAGACGATAAATTAAATATTTTTATTTACGGATCAGAAAATTTAAAAAAATATATAAAAAATTTGAATATGAATGTTACAAGTCTTGAAAATGCAGAATTAGTCCTGATAGGTCGTAAAGAAGAAAACAATTTTTCAGAAATAAATGAGATTATTAAAAGTGTAAGTATAGGTAAAAATATATTGAGCCTAAATAAGGATCTTACATTTCCAACTGAGTTTGGTGAGAAGGCTGGGAATGGAGCAGTTGTAAAAATCATAGAAGATGAATTGTCAATTAGCATTCCTACTTTAGGCAAATCTGGTAATCACTACAGTTCATATTTTATTCAAAACAGAATAACTGTAAATTTTGTAATAGGAGATAGGGTTGACACAGATATTATTTTCGGAAAAAATTTGAATGCAAAAACATTTTTAGTGTCCTCAGGTATCAAAAATTATTTAGATGTCAATATTGCTGATATACAACTTAATAAATTTTCAGATGTCGTACCTTTTCTTACTGAACAATCTTAATAAAAGATAACCAAATATAAATCCACCCACATGTGCTTCCCAGGAAATATTTTGATCACCTAGTGCAATAAATATTTGAGAAATAAACCAAAAAATCATAAAAAATTTAGCTTTGATTGTAGTTGGAAACAAGAAACCAAATGGGACTAGAACTAATAACCTTGCATTAGGAAACATATAAACGTAAGCACCCATTAATCCAGAAACTATCCCAGATGCACCTACTATAGGAACTAAACTTTCTTGGTTTAGAAAAGTATGAGAAACAATACTTATTACACCTATTAATAAAAGAAAGAATAGATATTTTAATTTACCAAGTTTGTCTTCAACATTATTTCCAAAAATCCAAAAACTCCATAAATTTCCTAATATATGTAAAAAGTTTGCATGAAACAAATTTGCAAGAATGACACTTAAATATAAATTCTTGCTTGGAAAGATCACTTTGAATTGATCATAAAAGCAACTGTTATTATAAAATTGTGATTCTGATAATGGAGCAAAATTGACAAGTTCACATGGAATCGCTGAGTATTGATAAAAGAAATTTATTAACTCAATTTGGTTTTTTGGTTGTATCAATATAAAAACCAAAACTGTTGAAATCATAAATACTCTTGAAATAACAGGTGTATTTCTTGCAGGATTTATATCTGATATAGGTATCACTTTATGAACATTATAAGTCACCTATAATGTATTTATGGTTAAGTTGGCAATTGTTTCTTCAAAAAAATATCTTAAATCCAAACAAGCTGTTGATTTTCTAAAGTATTTAGATAATCAAAAAATAAGTTATGAGAAATTAATTCTTGAAGACAAGAGTTATGAAAATACATCCAAAGATACTTTTAATTTAATAATAAGTATAGGGGGTGATGGAACAGCTCTTAAAGCTATGAAACTAGGATGGACTAACTCTGTACCTGTTTTAAATCTTGGTTCTGGCAGAGTTGGTTACTTAGTAAATTCATTCGAAACCATTAATTTACAGGAATTAGTAAAAAGTGATTTTAACAACTTCAAGAAAAGAGTTCCTATTATTCAAAATAATGATGAACAAGAACCAGCATTTAATGAAATAGTTTTAATAAAGAACTCTCCAACACGTATGTTAGATATTCAAATAGAAACATATGATCAAGATGTAAAGTTGAGAGCTGATGGAATTATAATTTCTACTTCCATGGGTTCTACTGCATACAATTACTCTGCAGGAGGTCCTATAGTTCAAACCAGTATTGATTCATTAATAATTACTCCTATATCTCCATTTACAAAATTTCCAAGATCAATTGTTTTGGATAAACGTTCTGAAGTAAAAATTATTGTTCAGAAGAATCAAGATTTCTCTGTCCAGTTTGATGGAAATGAATTACAACAATGTAATGAACCCAACGATCTATCCTTTACTTATAAATTATCAGCTAATGCACTGAAAGTTTTAGAAGAAAGCAATAAGCCTAAACTAGATCACTTTTTAAACCAAATACTTAGATAGTTCTTCACAATAAAAATAAACCTGTTATTATTTTGACGTGACCAAATACATATTTGTCACTGGCGGTGTAGTCTCTGGTCTTGGCAAAGGGATTACTTCTGCGTCTCTAGGAAACCTGCTCAAAGCTAGAGGTTTATCAATTGTCAATCAAAAATTAGATCCTTATATTAATGTTGATCCAGACACAATGAATCCGTTTCAGCATGGAGAAGTTTTTGTTACTGAAGATGGTGCTACAACAGATTTAGATTTAGGACATTACGAAAGATTTACTGGAGTTAATTTAAGAAAAGATGCAAATGTTACAACTGGAAGCATTTACAGAAAGGTAATTGAGAGAGAGCGAAAAGGCGACTATCTTGGTGCAACTGTCCAAGTTATTCCTCATATTACAGATGAAATTAAAAGAAGGATTAAAGGCATATCCAATGAAGTAGATGTGCAAATTACTGAAATAGGAGGCACAGTTGGCGATATTGAGATACTACCTTTTCTAGAAGCAGCAAGACAAATTAGAAAAGAGTTTGGTCAAGAAAATGTAATGTTCGTTCATGTTACCCTCGTACCTTTTATTGGTCCAAGTACAGAACTTAAAACAAAACCAACACAACACTCAGTATCAATGCTAAGAAGCTATGGTATAAGTCCAGATTTAATAGTTTTGAGATCTGAGCAAGAGTTAACTGATGAAATAAAAAGTAAAGTTTCACTATTTTGTGACGTGAGCTTTGAAAATGTTATTAACGCACCGGATCTAGATGATATCTACGATGTTCCTATCAAAATGTATGAAGAGGGTTTAGATGCAGCTGTTGATAAACGTTTAGCATTAAATTCTGATTCCCCTGATTTAACAAGGTGGAATGAAATGCTTTCATTAAAAAACGGTGTTAACAAAAATGTTAAAATAGCAATTCTCGGAAAATATTTTGGCTTACCCGATAGCTACATGTCAGTCGTAGAAGCTTTAAAACACTCTTGTCTTCAAAATAAAGTAAATTTAGATTTAGTTTGGATAGATGCAGATAACTATGAAATTGAAGATCTTAAAAATTTAAATGGTGTAGTAGTTCCTGGAGGTTTTGGCTACAGAGGAATTGAAGGAAAAATAGGTGCAATCGAGTATCTAAGAAAAAATAAAATACCTTTTCTTGGAATTTGCTTAGGTTTACAGTGTGCTGTAATAGAGTTTGCGCGCAACGTATGTGGTATATCAGACGCAAATTCTACAGAGTTTTCTCAAACTACAAAAAATCCTGTCATAGATTTATTACCTAATCAAGATTTAGAAGCAGATGATATCGGTGCATCTATGAGACTTGGGACTTATCCTTGTAAAATTCAACCAGACACTATGGCTAAAGATATATATAACAATGAAATAATCTATGAACGTCACAGGCATAGATACGAAGTAAATAATAAGTTCAGAAATGAATTGGAATCTAAAGGATTAGTATTTAGTGGATTATCACCTGATGAAGATTTAGTTGAAATGATTGAACTAAAAGATCATCCATACTTTGTAGCTTCACAATTTCATCCTGAATTTAAATCAAGGCCATGGGACCCAGCACCTATGTTCAATTCATTTATAGCTGCATCAAAAGAAATAAAATTTTTTGATGAAAATGTAAAAGATGAACATAAAGTCAAAGATTAATAAATCAATAAGTTCATTTTCAGAATATCTTTTATATCAAAAGGGACTATCTCAAAACACTGTTGATTCATACAAATCTGATTTAAAAAAATTATCTAATTATTTACAAAACCAAGACTTGTCAAAAACAAATATAGATAATTTTTTTATAGATATGTCAGAATTTAATTATTCATCATCAACAAAAAAACGAATGCACTCCAGTATTAAAAATTTTCTAAAATACATAAATGAAAATGAAGACTATGAATCAATAGATATTTCAGATATAAAGCTTAAATCTTCTAAAAAGCTTCCTGAAGTACTTTCTATTACTGATATTGAAAATATGATTAATTTTTACAATCATGAAACTTATTTAGATTCTAGGAACAGAACTGTTATTGATGTACTTTATTCTACTGGATGTAGAGTTTCTGAACTATGTGACATAAATATATCCGATATTGATTTAGATGAGAAATATTTAAAATTGAAGGGCAAAGGTTCTAAACAAAGAATTGTACCAATTGGATCTATGTTATATAAAAACCTTATGCAATATTTAAATGTTAGGGAAACATTTTTACAAAACAGGGGAGAACCACTCTTTTTATCTAAATCAAAAAATAAATTAGATCGAACTGCTGTGTTCAGAATAATAAAAAAAACTGCTAAGAATATTTCTTTACAAACCGATGTTCATCCGCATACATTAAGACATAGTGCAGCTACTCATATGCTTGAAGGCGGATGTGACTTAAGGACAGTTCAAGAATTTTTAGGCCATAGCTCTGTTTCAACCACGCAGATATATACTAAAGTTACGAAAGAATTTTTAGAAGAGGCATTTACAGAAAGTCATCCAAGGTCATGAATGAACTATTTTTAAAAGCAAAAAGAGCTATAAGATTTTTATTTTACAAAGATATAAGTATTGTAGATCAAATTAGAATTTCAAAAATTCTCGATAATGAACAGTTAGAGCAACTTTTCTGGAAAATGTCAAAAGCAGATAGACATCATTCGTTGGAAGTTTTAGAAAGAACTATGAAATATTCAAATAATGAAGATTTATTAAAGCTGTCCTTGTTGCATGACATAGGTAAATCAATATCTGAATATAACTGGTTATTTAGAATAATGGCTGAATTAAAACTTGTAACAAACAGAAAAGCATTTGATTATCTGAACCATGAAGACATAGGGTACGATCTATTAAAAGAAAATATAGATGATCCGGATATAAGTAAATATTATTTTGATAATTTACTTACAGAAAAAAATGAAATATTAGATAAGACTGATTTTTAATGGAATTAAGTTTCTTAGTAGACGCATTAAAATCTCTATTAATCAACTATACGTCAAATAATTCACAAATTGATGAAAGTTTAAATGACTTATTTAGCAGTCTAGAGTCAAAAAATCTAAATAATGAAATTGAAAACTACGCAGAGTTTATATTACTTGCTTCTTCACTATTTGAATTAAAAGCTAAAAGAATGCTACCTCAAGAAGAAGAAATTGAGTGGATGGATGAAGTGGAAATTCTTAAAGATAAAGACCTGGCATTTGCTAGGCTTTTGCAATTTAAAGCATTTTCTGAAATTGGTATTGCTTTAGCTTCGAAAATAAAATATAACGAAAATGAAATCAAGTCATTTAAATATTATCAAACTAAAAATTTGTTTCCTAAACCAGATGTTGAGTACGAAATAAATAAAAATAAATTTAATGAAGTTGCTATTGAAGTATTTGACAGGTTTAAAACAATTGAAGGTTTTAAACATATAGATAAAGATTTACCAGATTTACAGAAAGCAATTGATGATTTATTGCAAGTTGTTGATAAAAGGTTAAATACATCTTTCGAAAGCATCTTAAATGAAGTAAATACTGAAAAAGAGGCTATAGCTTTTTTCCTCGCACTTTTAGAAGCTGTAAGATGGGGTTTTGTTAAAGCTAGTCAAAACGATGATGGTATTAAAATAGAAAAAAATTATGAATTATAAAAAAGTTATAACCGCTATTTTGTTAGTTTCTGATGGTTCAGTAAATCATAAATATTTTTTAGAAAATTTTAATATCTCCAATGAAGATTTGGTTAATATTTTTGACGAAATAAACGATGAATTAAAAGAAAAAGATTATGGCTTTTATATTAAATATGATGGTAAATCTTCTGACTTAGTAACTTTGAGTTCAATTTCAACTGAATTAGCTGAATTCAAACCACCTTCAATTTTAAGAGGATTATCTACTCCAGCACTAGAAACATTATCTATTGTTGCATATGAGCAGCCAGTAACAAAACTTAAAGTAAGTGAGATAAGAGGGGTTGAGTCAGAGTCATCTCTTAAAACTTTAGAATCTCGAGGTCTTATTGAAAAATCAGGCTATCTAGATGTTCCAGGAAATCCTCATTTATATATAACAACTAATCTCTTCTTAGAAAAGATGGATATATCATCTATTGATGATCTTCCTGTATTAGGTGAATATTTCTCAAATCTAGAGGAAGAGTAAATCTCTTTGAGATTAAATAAATTTATCGCTTTAAATCTTCCAACATCTCGAAGAAAAGCAGATGAATTAATTAAATCCGGTGAAGTTATTGTAAATGGTAAAGTACCAGAGGTTGGGTACATAGTTAAGCAAAATGATGTAGTTTCTGTTAACAACAAAAAGTTATCAAATAACAATACTCATGAGTATTACAAATTTTACAAACCAAAAGGATATGTATGTTCTCATAACAAACAAGGAAGTGCACCAACGATATATGATCTAATTGGAAAAAATTATCTTAAATTTGGTGGCAGGTTAGATAAAGATTCTGAAGGCTTGATGTTATTAAGCACTGATGGTGAATGGTTAAATGAAATATTTCACTCAAAGAATAAGGTTCAGAAAAAATATAAAGTTACTTTGAGAAATAAAATAAATAAAAATAAAAAAATAAGAACAAAAATTACTTTTGAAGGTCAAACTTTAAAAATTCACAATATAAAAGTTATTAACTCTTATACGTATAACGTGACATTATTATCTGGTAAAAATCATGAAATACGTAAAATATTTAGATTTAACGATTTAGATATAAGAGAATTAAAACGTGAAAAAATTGGTAAATACACTTTAGGTAATATGTCTAAAGGTCAATTGTCTAAAATAGAATTATGAGTAAAACATTAATAACCTTAGATGGCCCATCTGGTGTAGGTAAAACTACAATAGGTAAACGTTTAGCTTCTGAATTAAACTTTGAATTTTTTTCATCAGGCCTTCTTTACAGAGTTATTGCATTACATAATGAAAAAACCAATTCTTTTAATCTAAATGAATTTGAAATAGTATCTAACGATCCAGTAGTTTGTAAAGTTGACGGAAATGTATACGAAGAAGAAAATCTATATACCCCACAAATTAATAGAAAAAGTTCTGAAATAGCTCAGTTGAGTGAAATTAGAATGCTTGTGTCTAATGTACTCAAATTTTTATTTGATAATTCAAATACTGGGTTAGTTGTTGAAGGAAGAGATATGGGTAGTGTGGTTTTCAAGAATGCTAATTTAAAAATATATTTAGATGCAAGTGAAACAACAAGAAGCGAGAGAAGAATAGCTCAATCAGGTAACAAAGAATCAGTTGAAGATATAAGAGCCAGGGATTCAAGAGATATAAATAGAAAAATTTCTCCACTTATTATCCCTGATGATGCAGTAGTTATAAATAATGAAAATAAAAGTATAGATGAGATAATTGAAATTATTAAAGAGAATTTAAAGCTTCAGTAGCAGTCCATTTCTTATCATTATTAATTCCATATTCCGACTTTGGATTAGTTTCTGAAGTATTCAAAATGTTCAAAAAATCTGAAATATTTTTAATATTAGATCTCAGTTGCTGAGGTAATGGAAAATATTCATCTTCTTCTTTCAATCTAAATTGTTCTAAATTAATAGGGTTTATTTTATCTATAATTTCGTAAACAAGATGATCTGGTGCAGACGCCCCTGCCGTAATCGCAATATTACCATTCAGATTTAGATTTTCTATATCGTTAACGTTGTCTACACGATAGGCTTCAACACCTTGATTGTTAACCATACTAACTAGTGCTTTGGTGTTACTTGAATTTTCTGATCCCACAACAAGAACTGTATTAACTTCTGGAATAATTTCTAATATCGCTTCTTGTCTATTGGTAGTTGCATAACATAAGTCACTTTTCCTCGGCATTTTTAAACCATTAAATCTTTCTTGAGAATATTTCATAATTGGCTCCCACTCTGATAAAGCTAAAGTGGTCTGTGCAAGTAGAGCAACATCATTTCCAATTTCTAATGCTTTAACGTCTTCAATACTTTCAACTAAGTGCATGTTTTCAGGTGAAACGCCAATTGCACCTTTTGCTTCATCATGATTTTTATGACCCACATAAATAATTTGTGTGTTTTCTTTACTAAATTTTTTTGCCTCATGATGAACTTTTGTAACTAATGGACATACAGAATTAATAGTTAATGAAGATATATTGTTAAATTGGAGTTCAATTTCAGGTGCAGTTCCATGTGCAGATAACATAACAATTGCACCTTTAGGAATTTCATTAGGGTCTTCTACAAAAACAACATTATTTTTTTCAAACTCTTTAACTATCCATTTATTGTGTACTATTTCGTGATAACAATAGATTGTTTCATCATAGATTTTTAATAACCAGTGTAAAGCTTTTATAGCCATTTCAACACCAGCACAGAAGCCTCTAGGAGTAACTAAATATAGTTTGTTTACCATATAAATAGAATAGCTATATTTATAATATGACTAAAAATAAAATCCCAGAGGTTTTAATACTCGGATTACCTAATGCTGGTAAATCAACATTAGTAAACGCTTTATCTAAAAGAAAAACATCTATTATTGGTTCTACACCGAATACAACAAGAGATAAAGTAACTACAACTTTAGAGTTTGAAGAAGAAAAAAAGCTATTAATTTCAGACTTACCTGGTTTTTTAGAAGATCCAGATGACATTAACCTTAAATTTCAAGATAATATTTTAAGATACATAAACAAAGCAGACCATATATTGTTTTTAATAGATGTACAATCAAAAAATTATTCTGGCTTAGATTCTATTTTTAAATTAATAAACAATAACAATCTGCAAAATAAAACTACCACAGTATTTAATAAGGCAGAAAACTTTGAAATTGAAAATTTAGACAAGAGAATGTATAAATATATATTCAATACTGAATTATTTATCTCTGCATATCACAAAAAAGGGTTAGACATTTTAGAAAACATTCTTAAAAAACTTTCTAAGAAAAGTTCTAATGTAAATTATAAGAAATCTTCAATAGTGATTGTTGGTCGTCCCAATGCTGGAAAATCAACTTTGTTTAATGCTCTTTTAAATAGTAACAGATCGACCGTTTCGAATGTACCAGGCACAACTAGGGATAAAATAAATGAAGATATTAATTTAAATACTGTTTCCTATCAAATTACTGATACAGCTGGGATTCCAAGAAAAAAACAAAAGAATCAAATTGATATGTACTCATCGACTGTAGCTATAAGATCACTTGAAAGTGCAACTTTAGCATTAATTGTTATAGACAGTGAAGTTGGTCTTTCCTTTGAAGATAAAAGAATATTAAAAGAAGCAATAGAGCAAAAAGTAACTCCTTTAGTAGTTTTTAATAAATGGGATACATTAAATACTTATGAAAAGGAAGAAATAAATAAAAATATTAAAAATGAGTTAAAGCAATACCAGTGGGTAAATGTATTACGTATTTCTGCTTTAAACAAAAAAAATATTACACAAATTAGTAAGAGTATTAAAGACGTAGAAGATCAATTACATACAAGAATTAGCACTTCAGAATTAAATATTAAATTTAGAGAATTGTGGATTAAAAATCCGCCACATCCTTTTAGGGGCAAAAGAGCAAAGCTTAAATATGTAACTCAATATTCATCTTATCCACCCGAATTTTCTTTTAATCTAAGCTCTAGAATTCCAAAAAACTATCAGGTGTTTATAGAAAACAGTATAAGACACAATTTCAATATGAAAAATATATGTTTTAAAGTAAAAATAAATGCATAGTTTTGGATTCAAATTAGTAGTTTTTGCGGCTGGATTTTATATAATTATAAGAATATTTCAGGTTTTCATTTATTTCATAAATTAAAAAACTTATCAAATAAATTATAAAATTAATTCAATAATACGTTGTAAATATATACAGATTTTCTAGTATTAATACATCCACATTTATGTGGATTTTTTGTATACAAAAAAAGGAGAGAAATTGAGTAATTTTAAAGGATCCAAATCTTGGCGTCTTATATTACTTTTTTCAGTTTTTGCTCTTGTAGTAGTCGCCTGTGGTGGCGATACTGCTGATGAAGAAGTTGTTGAGGAAACACCTGAAACAACAGAAGCACCAGCTACTACAGCAGCTGCAGCTGAAGAAGCTGCTCCTTCAGGTCCTGAAGGAGTATATAAGGTGGCAATTTATTCAGATCCACAAACAAACAATTACTGGGGTTATCTCGACACTGATACCGATGTTTGGACACAGTACGTAATGTCTGACCAGGCAACGAGTCTTTATACACTATCAATACCAAACTATCAATTAGTTGTAGCTATGGCAGGGGAACTTGTTGAAACTTCTACTGATAATGGTGATGGAACATATACATATAATGTTCCTGTGAGAGAAGGTTATACATGGAGTGATGGAAATCCTATAACTGCACATGACTGGCAGTTTACATGGGATACAGTAACTGGATTAAATCTAGTTGGAAACTGGTTAAACTCCTATCCTTATTTGTGTGAAGATGATGAAGGCAATGCTAAGAACTGTATTGTAAGCATTGTAGCTACTGACGATTACACTGTTAGTGTTACATTCAACTATGATCCAGGTCTTTCTACATGGCAATATGGTGCTGCTCAAGGACCAGCATTAAGTAAAGCCTATTGGGAAAGCATTGCAACAGATCGAGATTCACTATTAGCTCATGATGCAATAGATGCACCTGTAGCTGGAGCTTTTGTCTATGACAAGCTTGAGCAAGGAGCATTCTATACATGGAAGTATGATCCAAATACCATGTGGTACGGAGGATCTGCTACCATTTATGATGCTGGTGGTACAAGTTTTGCCTGGGACAATGGTAAGGCACCTGCATTTAGCGGTGACTTTGGAAACACAACTGGAGATAGTTTTTCTTATGAATACGGTCCATTTGTAGGTACAGTAGAATTTACACTTTATAGTGATCAAGATGCTGCTTACCTAGCTTTTCAAAATGGTGAAGTTGATTTCGTTCTTAACCCTCTTGGAGTTAAGAGAAACACATTTAATCAATTAGCTCAAGTACCAGGTATTGAATTAGTACAAAATGATCCATTAGGAATGAGATATTTTGCACATAATACAAGACTTTTCCCAGGAAGCGACAAAGCTTTCAGAAATGCTGTTGCATGTATAGTTGACAGAGACTTTATTATCAATAGTGTTCTTCAGGGAACAGTTAAGAGAATGGATGGAACTATCTCAGGTGCATTAACAGCTTGGGCGGCTCCATTAACCGGAACACTTGCTGAGTGTGAAAGTCTTGATACTGTTGGAAAATGGGAAAAAGCTATTTCTATATTACAAGAAGCTGGATGGACAGCTGATGACTGGGGAAGTCATGAAGGTAATGATACAAGAGCTAACCCACCTGTAGGAATTAAAGGTCCTAATGGTGAAGTACCAGATTCAGATATGTTGATTTATGCACCAGGTCCTGGGTATGATCCGTTGAGAAATACATTCTCACTATTTATTGCGGATTATATAAGACAATTAGGATTTGATGTAACTGCAAGACCTACTGGTTTCAGTGTTATTGTTGACACAGTATTCGGTGCTGACAATTGTAAAAATTGGAACTTTTATATGTTAGGTTGGAGTGTTGGAATATATCCAGACTCAGCAGTAACATTCTTCCACTCAAGAAACGATTCTTGTGGTGGTGGTTTTAATACACCAGGTTATAACAATCCAGAATTTGATGCTGTTGCTGATGCTTTTGAAGCTGCTAAAACAGTAGATGAAGCTATTGCATTATCAAATCAAATGGAAGCAATTCTTTATGAAGATCTTCCATACTTGGTATTGTTTAACCCACCTGTATTAGAGGTCTTTAGAGGTGACTCTGTAGATTATCCATTTACAGATGTACTAGGAGGCCTAGTTGATGCTTGCGCAAGTTGTGCATCAATTGTTGTTAAACAATAAATAAATTTATTATTAAGTGGCGGGTTTTAAATCCGCCACTTAATTTTTATAAGGTTAATTATGCTTAAGTATGTTTTCAAAAGGACGTATCAACTAATTATTGTATTTTTTTTATTTTTAGTATCTTCTTATGTATTGTTTGATTCAATCCCAGGTAATGCTTTTCAAAATTTATTATTAAATCCTCAATTACCCCCTGAAGCATACGAACAGGTTATAAAATTATATGGATTAGACAAACCTTTAAGCGAGAGAGTTGTTTTATATATTCAAAATTTTTTTAGGGGAGATTTTGGTTATTCTTATAAATATTATCCTAAAACTCCCATTGAATTAATTGCTGAAAGGCTACCAAGAACTTTAATGCTTTTTGCAATGGTCAATATTATTGCATTTTATACAGGTTTTTTAATTGGTAAAATTTTGGCGTGGAGAAGAGGTTCTAAATCTGAAACTTGGATAACTGTTACTTCTGTTTTTTCTTATACAGTTTTTTATCCGTGGTTCGCATTAATGATGTTATGGTTATTTGGTTATAGATTAGGTTGGCTACCTATAGGTAAATTCCTTTATCCTGAAAAATGGTATGACGCACCATTTGATAGCGATGTAGTTTTTATGTCAATGATAAAATTTGTAGCTATTGCATCTTTTATACAAGTACTAGCCTATGTCTTTACTCGCAATATAGAGTCTTTATCATTAAGAAGGAATATTAGATCCGTGGCTTTTTTAATTTTGCTAATTGGAAGTTACCTTTTTTGGAATTCTGGTAATCAAAATATATTGAGGCCTTACGCTATGGATATAGCATATCATATGATTCTACCAATTTTTACTGTTACAGTAGTAGCATTCGCTGGTACGGCACTTTTGACAAGAACAACGATGATGGAAGTTATGAAGGACGACTTTATATTAACTGCACGTGCAAAGGGGTTATCACAAAAAAGAATTAGAGACAGACATGCTGCTAGAAACGCTTTACTACCTGTAGTGACATCTTTTATTTTCACAATTGTAACTATTATTGATGGTTCTGTATTAACTGAGACAATATTTTCGTGGCCTGGTATGGGTCAGTTAATTTTAGATAGTGTCTTACAAGAAGATATACCTGTAGCAATGGCAACTTTTTCATTTATAGGTGTTTTTGCTTTAATTGCACATTTTATAGCTGATATATCATATGCTTATCTAGATCCTAGAATTAGAATTCAAAATCAAGGGTAATTTATGAAAGATCAAAAAGACATTTCAAAACAAATTAGAAGAGAAGCATTAAAGAAAAATTGGACTCTTTTTAAACAAAGTAAATTAGGAATGATTGGATTATACATTGTTATATTCTTTTTCTTTTTATCTATCTTGCAACCAATATTATTTGCAACTGGCTTATGGAATAAAGGTGTTTACGATCCTGTAGTGGGTTACTCAGAACAATTTCAAGAGTTTCTAGTTGTAGAATGTCCAACCGAATACCCAACTGAGAAATATGATTCTATTACTGACTGTCCCGGAAGAAATGAAATTAATGTTAGAACATTGTTTTATTCAGATGCAGAAGTCGGAGATACTATAATACAAAACTTACAACCTGCACCTCCATCTTCAAAACACATACTAGGAACAGACTCTCTGGGTCGGGATATATTTTCACAAATTATGGAAGGTAGTCAAGTAGCTTTTATTTTAGGATTATTAAGTGCAACACTAGGAGTAGGAATTTCTACATTGCTAGGAACTATTGCAGCATTTTTTGGTGGAAAAGTAGACGCATATTTAATGCGTCAATCTGACCTTATACTAATGTTACCAACTTTACCATTGTTGTTTATAATCTCTGCTTTTGCAGAGCTTCAAGTATGGCATTTGGCTGTTGTGCTAGGAACAATTGGTGGACTTGGTGGTTCAGTCATTACAATTAAATCTCAAGCACTTCAAGTAAAAGTAAAGCCATTTGTTGATTCTGCAAGAATTACAGGAGGATCACAAATGAATATTCTTTTTTCCCATGTACTTCCAAATGTAGCACCTTTAGCGCTTTTGTTTATGGTCTTTAGTGTTACTGGTGCTATTGCATCTGAATCAGTGTTATCTTTTCTAGGTCTTTTAAACATTGACATGAGTTGGGGTCTAATGATTTATCTAGCACAAGTAGAAGGCTTTATTTTCTCGGGAATGAAATTTTGGTGGCTTATATTACCTGCTGGATTATCTGTTACATTTTTAACTGGAGGATTTTATCTAGTTGGTAGGGGATTAGATGAAGTATTTAACCCAAGATTAAGGAACAGATAAATGAATATTCTTGAAGTTAGAAATTTAAATATGAGTTATAAGACTATAGATGGCATGGTTGAAGCAGTAAAAAACGTATCATTTTCTGTAAAAGAAGGAGAATCCTTTGGAATTGTGGGAGAATCTGGTTGTGGAAAGACTTCAGTTGCCATGTCTTTACTCCAATTACAAGCTGATAACGGTGAAATTACTAGTGGGGAAATTATATTTGATGGTAAAGATATTGTTGGTTTAAATGAATCTGAACTTAGAGAAATTAGATGGAGTGGGATAAGTATTGTTTTTCAAGGTGCTATGAATTCATGGAATCCAGTTGTAAAGATTGGTGAGCAAATTAGAGAAGCAATACGAGAGCATTATCCTAATAAAACAAAAGATGAAAATTCAAAAAAAATAATTGAATTATTTGATATTGTTGGATTAGATCAGTCAATAATGGATAGATTTCCACATGAACTATCAGGTGGAATGAAGCAAAGAGCTGTAATAGCGTTAGCATTATCTTGCGATCCAAAATTAATTATTGCTGATGAACCAACTACAGCTTTAGATGTAGTTATTCAAGATCAAATTCTTAATGAAATTAGAAAAGTACAGCAAGTTCTTGGACTAAGTCTTATATATATTTCTCATGATATTGCAGTTATAGCGGAGATGACAGACAATATGGCTGTTATGTACGCTGGTAGAATAGTTGAACTTGGACCAACAAAAGATATATTTAGTAATCCTAAACACGCATACACAAAATCATTATTAGAATCAACACCTTCTGTAGTTGGTGATAAAGTAAAATTAAAATCATTAGAAGGTGAGCCTCCAAGTTTAATTAATAAAGAATCAGGTTGTTCTTTTGCTCCTAGATGTCCTTATAGAGAGGATACATGTAATCCATCTCTTGATATGAAACTTGTAGAAGTTGGTATTGATCACTATGTAGACATATGTAGTGCAGGTAAATCACAATGAAAAAAAATTTAATAGAAGTAAAAAACCTTGAAAAATATTTTGAAATATCAGGAGGACTATTTTCAAGAAATAAATCAGTAGTAAAGGCTGTTGATGGTATAAGTTTTGATATACCATTTGGTTCAAGTCTTGGATTAGTTGGTCAAAGTGGATGTGGTAAAACAACAACAGCTAGAGCTTTAAGTTTGCTAGATCCAAAAACTAATGGAAATGTTAATTTTTACAATGAAGATACTTCATCAATGCAAAGCATTGATGAATTAGAGGGAGAAGAGTTAAAAAAATTTAGAAGAAATATACAAATGATTTTTCAAGATCCTTATGAATCATTAAATCCAAGATGGAATATAAAAGATATAATTTTGGAACCATTGAATATTCACAATATTGGTGATCTTAAAGATAGGGAAGAAGCTGTTTATGAGATACTAAAGACTGTAGGCTTAACTCCACCTGAAAATTATATGCCTAGATTTCCGCATGAATTATCAGGAGGCCAAAGACAAAGAGTATCTATTGCTAGAACTTTGATTATGAAACCCAAATTTGTAGTATGTGACGAACCTACCTCAATGTTGGATGTCTCAATTCGCATATCCATAATGGACTTAATGCTTAATCTCGCTAAGGATTTAGAAGTATCTTATCTTTATATAACTCATGACCTAGCTGTTGCAAGATATATGTGTGACAGAATAGCAGTAATGTTTAATGGTAAAATAGTAGAAATTGCAGAAACTGAAGAATTATTAAGCAATCCAATACATCCTTACACTAAACGTCTTATATCTTCTATACCAATACCTGACCCTTCCTACAAAAGAGAAAGATACGAATTAGATTTTACAGAATTAGATTCAATTATTAAAAGTAATTCAAACAATGAACCTATGGTAGAAGTGAAAGATAATCATTTTGTTGCTACTCACGATATTAAAGGTATTCTTTGAACCTAAAGGATATTTTTCTATTACCTAATTTAATCACCTTATTGAGATTTTTTTCAGCTTTATTTCTCTTTTACAATTATTCGCCAAACAATTTTAATTCACTTACCCTTATTCTAATTATTGCATTGATCGGTCTTTCTGACTCTATAGATGGTATTGTTGCACGAAGATATAACCTAGTCTCTAAATTAGGGATAATTCTTGACCCTTTGACTGATAGGATTGTATTTATAATTTTATTAATATGGTTATCACCTTTTATTCCACTAAACCTTATTTATGCTGTTTTAATTAGAGAATTCTTAGTTCTTATTGGTTCAATTTATGTTTTAATTACTGGTTCAAAAATAAATGTTTCTAAAAAAGGAAAGTTTGGAACGGTTGCTTTATTTGTTTTAATATGTTTATTTATATTAAATACATCAATATCCGTGCCATTTTTAGAACAGTTAGCAATAGTTGTTATTATTTTTTACTTTTATGTTGCAATTGAATATTTGTACAACTTAATATATAAGAGTGGATAACGAAACAATACCTTTAGATTCTTCAAGCAGTTCTGCTGAAGAGCCATTATTTATACTTTCTTTATTGAACAACGAGTTAATGTCCTCTTCATGGAAATTAAGTAATAAAGATTACAAAATTGGAAGATCATCAGAAAGTAATATTATATTAGACGACATTACTGTATCAAGAAATCATGCTTTGCTTTTAGTTAATAATGAAAATATAAAAATTACAGATAACAACTCTACTAATGGAATTTATATAAATAATGTAATTAAAACTGATTCCGAACTTAAATCTGGTGACAAGATACAAATAGGTAAATATTTACTACTTCTTACTGAGGTAATGAAGTGAATATTGGTGAAGCTGTTAAAGCTTTGCAAATAAAATATCCATCTGCTTCAATATCAAGAATTAGATTTTTAGAAAAAGAGGGTTTAATTAATATTAAAAGGTCCTCAGGAGGTACAAGGAAATTTACAAGTAAAGATATTGAAAAAATATCAAAAATTATAGATTTACAAGAAAACGAATTTTATAGCTTAAAAGCAATCAAAAATAATCCATCATTGCTAAAAAGTACTAAAACAAAAACTATAACAATTGATGACTACTCAATTAGGGATATGCTTAAACAATCAGGATTATCTAACACACAGTTTCAAGATTTAGTAACTTTTGGATTCGAAGAAAATAAAGAAAATTTTAACAATGAAGATTTAAATAGAATGAAAGCATGGTCGTACTTTTATTCTTTAGGATTAGAACCTAAAAATTTTTCTGTATTGAAATCTATAAATGAACGTTCAACAGATTTTATTGAGTTCATCAAAAGTTTATTGCCAGATGGTAAAGAAGATGAACATACTTTAATAATTGAAAACTATTCAAGTCTTATCAGGGGTTATTTATTAAAAGATATCTCTTAATTTTCATTGTTTTAATATTTATAACTTCAAGTTCATTTGCATATGAACTTGAAGAAGAAGTTTTAACTACTGAGTTTTATTTATCATATGACTTAGACAAAAAAACTATATTATATAAAAAAAATATAAGTGAACCAATATCGCCAGCATCTATAACTAAATTAATGACAGCGTTAATTCTTTATGAAAATAATGAATTGAATGAATTAATATCGATAAATTTTCCTGATTCTTACAATTTTGAGGGTAAAGTTGCGTATTTAACCGCAGGAGAAAAGGTATCTGTTGAGCAATTACTTGAATTCTTATTAGTTTATTCTGCAAATGATTCTGCATATGCAACAGCAATGCACATATCAAATTCTGTAGAGGAATTTGTTAAATTAATGAATACGAGAGCAAAAAAGTTAAATATGGTTAACACTAACTTTCAAAATCCCGATGGACTTGATCAAGAAAACCACTACACAACAATTAACGACTTGCTACTTCTGTCTGAATATATTTTAAGAAATACAAAACTTATCGATATTACAAATAAATCAAATTTTTATTATGAGCAAAATGGTGAAGTTAAAAATTATGAAAATACAAATTTAATATTAAAAAATGGGTTTCAAGGCTTAAAAACAGGATGGACATCTAAAGCTGGTTTAACATTTATCGGCTACAATCAAAAAAATAATAGAAATATTTTAACAATTGTTAATAGATCAATTGTTGATAATAACAAAGAAAATCATTTTAAAGACACTTTATTTCTATATAAGGAATCATTAGCAAATTTTCAAGATTATTTATTGTTAAGTGAATCTGAATACGTATACAAGATTATTAATTCTTCTGGTTCTGTATTCCATTCATATAATTACGATATTTTTAAATTTGGAAATATTAATACTGCAAAAGATCTACATCTTAAATCTATTGATAGATCAGAATTATTATTTGGAAATAATTTTGATGATGAGTCTATAAATATTAATTTATTTAAATCAGAAAATAGTGTTGATTACAAATTTTTAATGTCAAATGTAATATCTAAATTACTCTCTTCTAGCTAGAAATAAATTCTATAAATATTAATCTTTTTTTATGAACAATAATGTAATAGTTGAAGTGTCAGGAATAAGACTAGAAGAAGATTCTGAAACACCTATCATGCTTCTTCATGAACCTGAAACTTCTAGATTCCTCCCTATTTGGATAGGAACTATTGAGGCTGTTTCGATTGCATACGCTCAAGAAGGTTACGTCCATCCAAGACCTCAGACACATGACTTGCTTATCGATATTATTGAATCTTTAAATGCTTCTGTCTCAGAAGTTTGCATTACAGACATTCAAGATAAAACTTATTTTGCAGAAATTACACTAAGCACAATTGAAGGTAGTGTTACTTTGTCATCAAGGCCTAGTGACGCAATTGCATTAGCTATTAGATCAAATTCGAAGATTACGGTTAACCCTGACTTATTTAATCAAAATTCAATCATTTTAATTGAGGATAATAATCAGCAAATTAAAGAATTCATTGAATTTATTGATGATATTTCACCTGACGATTTTGTCTAAATCCTTGAATAACTGATTTAATCTAGTAGATTAAAACTATGCAACAGGGTTACACAGGACCAGAAGTTTGTAAAATAACTGGTATATCTTATAGGCAATTAGATCATTGGACATCGACAGGTCTTATTAATGCATCTATTAGAAATATTAAAGGCTCTGGGTTTCACAGACTATATTCTTTTAATGACATTGTCTTAGTAAAACTTGTTAATAAGTTGCGTGACGCAGGTATTAGTTTACAAAAAATTAGAGTAGCTTTAGAAAATGTTTCTAAATTACTTGGTAAAAAGAAAAACGTCACAGATGTATCTATATTTTCTGATGGAACCTCAATTTATGTATTAACTGAAAATGACCAAATGATCGATTTACTTAAAAAAGGTCAGGCAGTTTTTGGTATTTCACTAGGGCCAGTTCACACTGAAACGGAAGCAGAAATATTTTCTTTATTCCCAGAAAAAATTTCTGTACAAAATAGATGAGCTTTGCGCACTATTCTGAAAAAATATTTTCTGAACATTTAGATTTATTTAACATCCAATGGATTTATGAACCTACTAGCTTCCCTTTAAGGTGGGGTAGTGGTTCAATTAAAATGATGTTTACACCAGATTTTTACTTACCTGAACTTGATGTTTATGTCGAAATAACAACCATGAATCAGAATTTAATTACAAAAAAACAAAAGAAGTTGAAATTAGCTAAAAAATTATATCCAAACAAAAATTTTAAATTAATTAATGAATCTCAATTTTATAACTTTCTAAATAGTGACAATGAAGTGCTAATTAAGAAAGCTATCGCTAGTTGAGTATTTAAGTAGGGAAGTAGGGTTTTCAATTCCTGCTGCTTTAGCTACATTCAATTCATTATCAATGCTTGTATTACTCATTAATCTATTATCTGTGTTCAGCGATATATTAAATCCTAAATTATGCAATCTTGATATTGGATGATCTTGTGGATTTTTATACATATTCGTATGTAGATTAGAAGTTATGCATACTTCTAATGGTATATTATTTTGCAATATTTGATCTGCAGTAGGCCCCAATTTATTATCATCACTAATATCTTCTATAATTCTCACACCGTGTCCTATTCTTTTAGCTCCGTGATCAAGGGCTTCTTGAATTGAGTGTACTCCGTCACCTTCACCTGCATGTATGGTTATATTAATTCCCTCGTTTTTAACTTTTAAAAAACTATCTTTATAAATTGAAGGTAAAAAATTTAATTCAGGGCCAGCAATATCAAAACCAATAATTAATTCTTTGTATTCAATGGCTAATTCAGCAACTGCTTTAACGTTATCTGGATCATGACGCATACCACAGAGAATTAAGCCAGAAACTATGCCAAATTCGTTTTCAGCCAGTTTAAAACCCGAATTAATAGCTGTTAGGACATCTTTAGGGGATAAGTCACCATTTACTGAATAGAAGGGAGCATATCTTGATTCATAAAAATTAATATCATTTTCATACATGTCAACAGCTGCTTCATAAGCTATTTGCTCTAAATTACTGTAAGATTGCATCAATGCAATAGTATGAGTAAAGGCTTCTAAATAATCTTCAAGGGAAGTTGAAGAAGATCTATCAAAAAATTTTGCAACATTGTCGATTTCATTAATAGGTTTATAATTTATATGTTTTGCTAGTTCTTTAGCAGTAGAAGGCCTTAAACCACCATCTAAATGATCATGTAATACTTGTTTATACATAACGCAACATAATATATATTATAGGACAAATGTCAGAAATTGTATATTTCACTTAATACACTCTCCTTATGTGTTAATGGTAGCCAATGGTCTGCATTAGGAATCTCTTTTATAATTATATCTGTACCAGAAGATTGTAATCTTTCTTTCATTTTCTTGTTTAACTTTACTGCTGCATCATTTTTACCAAATAAAAACGATACTCTCGTGTTTACATTCTTACGCCACTTACTAGCTAAGGATATATTTAGATCTATATTTGAATACCATGATATAGGTTGAATTAATCCTTTTTTAAAATGTATAGCTAATTGTTCAATATTTATATCATGCACCTTAGTCGGTGTATTATATGAATTGAATAAATTATTTAATGATAAATCTAATAGTTCACTATCTAAATTAGGTGTTACACGATATGCAGACCTAAAGAACAAGTCTAGATTTTTAATTATTGTATTATTTGAAATATTTGGATCTTGAAAGCTAGTTATGTAATGATCTCCTTTTTTGAATTTTAATTTTTCATATACATCTGATGGTGGAAATTCTGTACCACCAGATATGGATATCATTTTTTTAATATTAACGTTTCCTCTTGAGACAATCGCCCACGCTACAATAGAACCCCAATCATGTCCAACAATAATTAAATCTCTATTTAAATTTAGTTCATCGATTACGTATTCAATATCTTTGGATAAGAATTCAATATTAAAGTCTGTGACATTTACATTTTCAATCAAAGATAATGGATAACCTCTTTGTTCAACAACTGTCACCCTAAAGTTAGTCAACAAATCTTTCTTTATATTATTCCAAAAGAACATATTTGAAGGAAAGCCATGCAACAAAAGGACATCACTCCCCTCACCTTCAGATGTATAAGATAATTTAAAACCATCTAATTGAAGTTCTTTAATCATATTATTTTATTTTTCCTAAAGATAACAATAATTAAACATACTGCGAAAAATAACCACTGAAAAGAATAACTGAGATGTGGCGCATCATAAGGGTCTGTTAAATCAATACACTCTACCCCACTTCCACATGATTTAGTTAATGTAATATAAAAATTAGGTAAATTTGTTTGAGTTTCATTTTCTATAAATTCTTTATCAACTCTAAATAAATATTCAGAATTAGGAATATCATCTTGTCCAAACGTTTGCCTATCATAATCAATAAGACGACCAATAAATAGAATGTCTTTATTTAAAAAGGTTTTATCAATATTTTTATCTAACGGGACCCATCCATTTTTAACTAAAATGTTTTGCCTCGATGCATTGTGTTTATATAAAGTCACTAAATGATAACCATTTTCTCCATTATGCACTCTAGAGCGTAAATACCAAGTCTTAACTATATCAAGTTCATTTCCATCGATAATTTGTATGTTGTTGTACTCAAAAATAATTTGTTGATTGTTACTGTATATATCAGATAAAGTGACAGGAGTTGGATTTTCAGTATCAATAATTTTTTGAATTGTTTCCTTGTCTTGTAAATAGCTATTGAACTGCCAATAAGAGAGACTTAAAAATAAAATTACAACTAAAGAACCAAAGTAAAATAAAAATTTATGTTCTAAATTACTTAATTTTTCCAAGAAACATTTCCTCTTCTCTTATCACCTATAGAAAAAATATCACCATACAGACCAGAAACACAAACACCACCAAAATACATGTCGTATTCATCAGTAAAAGTAACATCATTCTGATCTTTAAAGGATTTTGGTTCTGCACGTACGGTTCCATCTCCGTTTACATGAAACCGTGGTTTATCAATTGATTCTTGCCAGTTTTTGTAATTTGAAAAATTAACAAGAACTTGTGCAATAGCTGAACTTATTCTATCAGCGCCTGGTGAACCTAGAGTTGCTATACCGTCTTTTGTTTCAATAATTAAGGGGCTCATATTAGAAATTAGTCTATCACCTTTTGTTTCCCCTAAGAATCCTTGAGGGTTTAATTCTATTTCTCCAAGTGAATTATTAAAATACATTCCTGTATTAGGACATAAAACACCAGAACCATAACCACTAGAAAATGTAATTGAAAAATGATTGTTGGAACCATCGGAGGTGTTTACTTGAATTGTGGACTGTGATTGAGTAACTTTACTTATTTCATTACTAATATAATCTTTTCTATTTCCAAAAAATTCATATTTATTTTCTCTGTCTATGTAAACATTTTTAAGTATTTCAATCATATTTTCGGAATTTGAAGATAATGCATCTAAGTATTTCAAGACCATTAATCCCCCAATAGAAGGACCCGAATGTCCTGTAAGGTTTAGATCATTATATTTCATATTAAATTTATTATTTTCAATAAGTTCATATTTTTTAAAATCAGCAGAAGTTGCATGTCCACCCTCTATTTCAACGGTTTGGAGTATTGACTTTGACACATCTCCAACATAAAAATCATTAAAACCCTCATTAGAAATATGTTCATATGTATCGCTTAATTTTTCGAGCTTTACCAACCCACTATCAAGATCTTTACAAACTTCCGACAAAACGATTTTAGAATTTTCATGCCACATAAACATGGGTTCTAGTGAATGTATGAAATAATCTTTCGTCGGTTGTGTTAAAGTGAATCCTTCTTTTGCGATATTAATTGGATATTCCATCAATTCATTTAAAGGTAATGAGGCAAAATTCCCATATACATATTCTAAAATTTTATAAATTCCAGGAATTGCAAACGTATTACCCCCTTTACATGTTTCTACATAACCTCCATATGTCATAGAAATCCTATGTTCATCATGATCATTTCCGTTAAACAATTCAGGAGCTACAAAGTAACCATCGATTGTATTAGTTGAATTAGTGTTTGAATCATAATATGACAACAAACCTGAAGCAGTTGGTGCCACAACACCTAAATCAGTCACCATTGACGTTAGTACGCTTATTATTAGTAGATCTGCAGCATTTGGGTTTAAATCACGGATTGATTCTGCTGCTTTTGAGCTGTATTCAGATGTGCTAGCTAAAGAAACTTTCATTTAAACATTGTAGTTTATAACTTTGTTATGCAAAAATATATATGTAAATGAAACAAGACATAAAAAAATTTTCAAATAACATATATCAAATAGATGTTTTCATGGAAGACAAACCTGGCAGGATGTCTTGTTACTATATTGATTCAACAGATCCAATACTTATAGAAGTTGGGCCATCTAACTCATTCCCATATTTGATTAGCAGTTTAGAGTCCTTAGGAGTGAATAATGTAAATAGATCAGCTATGACTCATTTACATTTAGACCATATAGGAGGTGTAGGTCATTTAGTAGAAAAATATAAAAATCACTTTGTATACATACATGAACTTGGTTTGAAGCATTTACCAAATCCTGAAAAACTCTGGAAAGCTGTTTCAAGCATTTATACAGAGGAATGGCTAAAAGAAAATTGGGGTGAGATAAAAGCTACTCCCATAAAAAATATACACACCTTAAAAGATGAACAAAAGATAAGACTTGGTAATCAAAGAAACTTACAAGCAATCTATGGTCCAGGACACGCAAAACATCACTATACATTTTATGATGAATATTCAGGAACATTATTTATGGGTGACACACTTGGTTTAATATATCCACATGGTGATTTTGTACAACCCAATTTACCACCACCTGACTTTAATAAAGAAGCACTATTTGATACTTTAGACAAATTAAGTAAATTAGAATTAGAATATTTAGCACTTGCACATTTTGGTATTCATGATAAACCATATCTATTACTTGAAAATGCTAAAGAAAGTATTGAAGTTTGGATAGAATTTGTTAGTAATTTACCTACTCTATCTGATGCTGAAGCAGCAAAAGTATTAACTGAATGGTTGGGTTCAAATTATAAAGTTTTAGGGATAGATGATAATACAATTGAAAACTATATAAATAATTCACATTTTGAAATGCAAATACAAGGTATAAGAAATTATTTAACAAAATAGAAAAACCCCTAGTTTCCTAGGGGCTCTTCATTAAAAGTCGGCAGTGTCCTACTCTCCCAAGGGGTTGCCCCCCAAGTACCATCGGCGCTAATGGGCTTAACTTCCGTGTTCGGAATGGGAACGGGTGTATCCCCATTGCTATCACCACCGTAAATCTACTTCTTAAAAATTCTATAGCAAGCACTCAAGCTTAGTATTCAGATCAAGCCCTCGACTTATTAGTATCAGTCAGCTACATACATTACTGTACTTGCACTTCTGACCTATCAACCTCATGTTCTATAAGGAGTCTTAATCGGTTAACCCGATGAGAAATCTTATCTTAGAAGGGGCTTCGCACTTAGATGCTTTCAGCGCTTATCCTTTCCGATCGTAGCCAACCAGCCGTGCTCTTGGCAGAACAACTGGCACACCAGCGGATCGTTCATCCCGGTCCTCTCGTACTAGGGACAACTTTCTTCAAATTTCTTACGTGCGCGACGGATAGGGACCGAACTGTCTCACGACGTTCTGAACCCAGCTCGCGTTCCTCTTTAATAGGCGAACAGCCTAACCCTTGGGACCTGCTCCAGCCCCAGGATGAGAAGAGCCGACATCGAGGTGCCAAACACCCCCGTCGATATGGACTCTTGGGGGGTATAAGCCTGTTATCCCCGGAGTACCTTTTAGCCGATGAGCCATGGCGCACCCACATGCAACCATGGGATCACTAGTTCCTACTTTCGTACCTGCTTCACTTGTGTGTGTCACAGTCAAGCCACCTTTTGCACTTACACTCAATGCGTGATTGCCGTCCACGCTGAGGTGACCTTAGAGCGCCTCCGTTACTTTTTCGGAGGCCACCGCCCCAGTGAAACTGCCTACCAGACAATGTCCCTGATCCGGATAACGGATCTAGGTTAGAAGATCAATATGAAGAAAGTGGTATCTCAAGGATGACTCCACAATGACTAGCGCCATTGTTTCAAAGTCTCCCACTTATCCTGCATACTGCATACCAACATTCAATATCAAGTTGCAGTAAAGGTTCCGGGGTCTTTCCGTCCTGTCGCGCATAGTGAGCATCTTTACTCACATTGCAATTTCGCCGAGTCTCTGGTTGAGACAGTACTCAAATCGTTACACCATTCGTGCAGGTCGGAACTTACCCGACAAGGAATTTCGCTACCTTAGGACCGTTATAGTTACGGCCGCCGTTTACTGGGGCTTAATTTCAAAGCTTCGCCGAAGCTAACCTCTCCACTTAACCTTCCAGCACCGGGCAGGTGTCAGAGGATATACGTTGTATTAGAACTTTGCATCCTCCTGTGTTTTTGATAAACAGTCGCTTGAGTCTGATCACTGCGGCCCTTTCAAGCTCATAAAGTTAATTAATCACTTTACTTGGGCGTTCCTTCTCCCGAAGTTACGGAACTATTTTGCCGAGTTCCTTAACCAGAGTTCTCTCGCTCGCCTTAGTATTCTCTACTTGTCCACCTGTGTCGGTTTGGGGTACGGGCACTAATAAAACTAACTAGAAGTTTTTCTTGGAAGCATGGAATCAATGACTTCGCCTAAAAGCGGCTCGGCATCGTGTCTCAGGTTTATTGTTAACGGATTTGCCTATTAACAACCCTACTCACTTACCCCAGGACAACCATCGCCTGGGATCATCTATCCTTCTCCGTTACTCCATCGCTAATCTAGTAATATGTGGGTCGGTAGGCCCCGAAGGGCTTTCCTTAGCAACATATATTCGATTTGGGCGTGTTATTAGTGGTACAGAAATATCAATCTGTTATCCATCGACTACGTCTCTCGACCTCGCCTTAGGTCCCGACTAACCCTGGGCGGACGAACCTTCCCCAGGAACCCTTGGACATTCGGCGGAAGAGATTCTCACTCTTCCTTCGCTACTCATGCCTACATTCTCACTTGTATGGTCTCCACAACTAACTTACGTTGTTGCTTCGCTGTCCATACAACGCTCTCCTACCGATCTTACCTCCTGGATATAAATATCAAGATTAGTAAGATCCCATAGCTTCGGCAGTATGTTTAGCCCCGTTACATTTTCCGCGCGAGAACATTCGACCAGTGAGCTGTTACGCACTCTTTAAAGGAATGGCTGCTTCTAAGCCAACCTCCTGGCTGTCTGAACACTCTCACATCGTTTCACACTTAACATACATTTAGGGGCCTTAGCTGATGATCTGGGTTGTTTCCCTCTCGTCTATGGAGCTTATCCCCCATAGGCTCACTGCTATATTTATACACTTTGGCATTCGGAGTTTGACTGAGTTTGGTAAGCTTGTTGGCCCCCTAGATCAATCAGTGCTCTACCTCCAAAGCGAAACATATAACGCTGTCCCTAAAGACATTTCGGAGAGAACCAGCTATCACCAAGTTTGATTGGCCTTTCACCCCTATCCACAGGTCATCCCCTGATTTTGCAACATCAGTGGGTTCGGGCCTTCACGAAATCTTACTTCCGCTTCACCCTGCCCATGGATAGATCACTTGGCTTCGGGTCTATTGCATGCGACTAGACGCTCTATTAAAACTCGCTTTCGCTGCGGCTACGGATTTACTCCTTAACCTTGCCACATACAGATAACTCGTAGGCTCATTCTTCAAAAGGCAGGCAGTCAGGATATAAATATCCCTCCTACTGCTTGTAAGCTATTGGTTTCAGGTACTATTTCACTCCCCTCGCCGGGGTTCTTTTCACCTTTCCCTCACGGTACTTGTTCACTATCGGTCGCTGGTTGTACTTAGCCTTACGAGGTGGTCCTCGCAGATTCACAAGGAATATCCTCCTTGTTACTCGGGGTGGCCTTAATAAGTAGATAGATTTTCGAATACGTGACTATTACACTCTATGGTTTATCTTCCCAGATAATTTTTCTAATCTAAGTATTTGTAACTTATTGAAAGATCTGATGCTCTTTCTAAAGGGCCCCACAACACCAAAAAAACAACGACATCAGTCTTGACATTATTTTGGTTTAGGCTCTTCCCGTTTCGCTCGCCGCTACTCAGGGAGTCGCTTTTGCTTTCCTTTCCTCTAGGTACTGAGATGTTTCACTTCCCCTAGTTCCCTCTACCTACCCTATATATTCAGGTAGGAGTAATTTATTAAAATAAATTGGGTTTCCCCATTCGGACATCTACGGATCAAAGCTTGTTTGACAGCTTACCGTAGCTTTTCGCAGTCTTCCACGTCCTTCATCGGCTTCCAGCGCCAAGGCATCCACCAATAGCCCTTAGTAGCTTGAACTATATGAATACTTTGCAATTGCGCTTGCTATACAATTTTCAAAAAGCCAATTTGACTTTTTCACAGCTGAGTAAAGTATCAGTCTTGTAGACAACCGACGATTGACCTTAGAACCGAAGTTCTATGCTCCTTAGAAAGGAGGTGATCCAGCCGCACGTTCCCGTACGGCTACCTTGTTACGACTTAGTCCCAGTTACCGACCCTACCTTCGACAGCTTCTTCCCTAAAAGGGTTAGACCACTGGCTTCGGGTATTGCCGACTTCCGTGACTTGACGGGCGGTGTGTACAAACCCCGAGAACGTATTCACCGCAACTTTGCTGATTTGCGATTACTAGCGACTCCAACTTCAAGGAGTCGAGTTGCAGACTCCTATCCGAACTGAGACAAGCTTTAAGAGATTTGCTCCACCTCGCGGTATTGCGACTCGTTGTACTTGCCATTGTAGCATGCGTGCAGCCCTGGACATAAGGGGCATGATGACTTGACGTCGTCCCCACCTTCCTCCGGTTTATCACCGGCAGTCTCCTATGAGTCCCCAACTAAATGCTGGCAACATAGGACAGGGGTTGCGCTCGTTGCGGGACTTAACCCAACATCTCACGACACGAGCTGACGACAGCCATGCACCACCTGTATAGGGCGCTAATGCACACTATATCTCTATAGCTTGACCCTATATGTCAAGTCCAGGTAAGGTTCTACGGGTATCATCGAATTAAGCCGCATGCTCCGCCGCTTGTGCGGGGTCCCGTCAATTCCTTTGAGTTTTAGTCTTGCGACCGTACTCCCCAGGCGGGATACTTAACGCGTTAGCTACGACACAGAAACCGTCAATCCAGTTCCTACGTCTAGTATCCATCGTTTACAGCTAGGACTACCAGGGTATCTAATCCTGTTTGCTCCCCTAGCTTTCGCTCCTCAGCGTCGATAGCGGTCCAGTGAGCTGCCTTCGCAATTGGTGTTCCTCCGAATATCTACGCATTTCACCGCTACACTCGGAATTCCACTCACCTCTACCGTATCCTAGTCACAACAGTATCGATCGACATTTCAGGGTTGAGCCCTGAACTTTCACGACCGACTTGTTGAACCGCCTACGAGCTCTTTACGCCCAATAAATCCGGACAACGCTCGCCCCCTACGTATTACCGCGGCTGCTGGCACGTAGTTGGCCGGGGCTTCTTGTGGAGGTACCGTCATTTTCTTCCCTCCTGAAAGTGGTTTACAAACCTAGATCCGTCATCCCACACGCGGTGTCGCTGTGTCAAACTTTCGTTCATTGCACAATATTCCCTGCTGCAGCCTCCCGTAGGAGTCTGGGCCGTGTCTCAGTCCCAGTGTGGCTGATCGTCCTCTCAGACCAGCTATCCGTCGTAGCCTTGGTAAGCTTTTACCTCACCAACTAGCTGATAGAACGCGAGCTCATCTTAGTTCGGCTGACCTTTCCTTTTATTCTCATGCGAGAAATAAAGAATATCAGGTATTAATCCGAGTTTCCTCGGGCTATCCCTGTAACTAAGGTAGATTGCTCACGCGTTACTCACCCGTTCGCCGCTCAGTCATTTTCTGTAGTAAACTACTGAAAAGCTTCGCTCGACTTGCATGCATAAGGCGCACCGCCAGCGTTCGTCCTGAGCCAGGATCAAACTCTCCAACATAATCTTTGAATAATTTAAATCTGACCAAAGAATCAACATGGGTTTTACCCATTTCAACTTAAAAAGTTGAATCAACTTAATAAAAAGTTGACAAAAAAAGAGTGCTAGATATTTCTATCTGCACTACCGGCGTTCATACTTTACTCAGTTGTCAAAAAGCCAATTTTTTTCGTATTATATACAGTAACAGAACCGTGATTAAGTGTGTAATAAATTTAATTAAATGTAAAAAAAGTTCTTTTTCCTAATTGAAGCGTTTTGTTTAATAATTTACCCGTTTCTACATCTAAATCTGTGATTTTTTGATCTTCAACTTTAAAACTACCTGCATTTATTAACCTACGTGCTTCAGAATTTGATTTTGTAATGCCTAATTCGGTGAATAATTTAGGTAAGTGTAATGTTTTTTCATCAGGAATCTTGTATGAGTCTATATGATCTGGAGTATTTTTATTTATTGTGACATTTTCAAAAGAAGTTCGAGCATTATCCGCTAATTTACCATCATATAATTCAGTGACTATAAATTTTCCTAGTATTTTTTTTATTTCAAATGGGTTTTCTTTATCTTTATCAATTGAATTTTTTAATTCATCTATTTCTCCTAATTCAAGATCAGTGAGCATTGTAAAGTACTCCCACATAATTTCATCGGGAATACTCATAATTTTTCCATAAATATTTTCAGGTGTGTCAGTTATTGAAATGTAGTTATTTAAAGATTGTGACATTTTCTTTTTTCCATCTGTACCAACTAAAAGAGGAAAAGTCATAGCAACTTGTGGGTTCATAGAATAAAATTTTTGAACTTCTCTACCGAGCATTAGATTCCATAGTTGATCATGCCCTCCAATCTCAATATCAGCTTTTACCGCAACTGAATCATAACCTTGAAAAAGTGGATAAAAGAATTCCATTAACGATATTGGTGAATTATTTTTATACCTAGATGAAAAATCTTCCCTCTCAAGCATCTGGGCTAATGTGGTTGACGAAGATAGATTAACTAAATCTGAGGTAGTAAGTTTTGAAAGCCAATCATTGTTTGATACTATTTCAAGATTTTCTTTGTGCAATATGTTTTCAATAATTGGGAGTACCCCTTTTGAATTCTTATTAATTTCATCTGATTCTAATTTTGATCTCGTTTCTGACTTGCCAGATGGGTCTCCCACCTGCGCTGTAAATTCACCTAAAATAAGAACAGCAGTATGTCCATACTCTTGAAATTTTCTTAGCGCTCTTAGAATGGCATACCACCCTAATGTTACATCAGGAGCTGTTGGATCTACTCCTAGTTTGATACGCAAAGATTTTTTTGAATTTAGTAAATTTTCAAAGTCTTCCTTTGGACTTATAGCACTCGCACGGTCCTGTAAGTATTTCATTTTAATATCAATGAATAACGCCAAAGATGTTTGTCGTTCCTTTTTGCATTTTTTCTTTGCTTTGCAACTGCTTTATCTAAAGGATGTATTCGGGGAGATAAATTTATAATTCCAGATAAAATATTTTCTCCATCAAGTTTATGATCAATGCCTAGACTTTTTGTAATGTTTCCTGGTCCATTTAATTTATCAAATTTCATTTTTGTTTTTCTTCTTTTTTCAATATGTTTTTTACCAAGAAGTATTAGTGAAGATCTTATAAGAACAGCTTCTGCTGAACCTTTTTTTCCACAAAGAAGAAAGAGTCCTCTGTTCGAACCATAAGATTTTAATACTGCAACGTGTGGTGGACCAAGCGTAATTGAAGTTGGAACATTTTTATAAGTGTTTAACAGTGCCATTTTGTCTGTAGATTTACGACCATAAGCCTCAGTTTCAGTAATCATAATTTCAACAAATTTATCATTAATAGATGTAGAAATTCTCATCCCAAGCAAATCTACAGCAGCTTTAGGAGCTGACTGTGAAAGAGTTTTTAAAACCCTATTATTTAATCCGTTAGGTTGCATTCTCATCCTTTTTGTTTAGTTTAATTTTAAATTTAGACTCAGCTTCCTTAACTATCATTTCTAAAATTTCAGTACTTTCTGTTTCTGTATAAGTTTTCTCATAACTTCTTGTTACTATTCTAATTCCTAAATTTCTTGTTTTCTCATTTGTAAAATTGTCAAAAATAGATATATTGTTTTCGTTGCCGCTAAGAATAGATTCAATGCAATTAATTAAATCAGAAGCTTGAAAATCATTAGGGACAGAAAAAGATAGATCAAATTTAATGAATGGATAAGCAGATAATGGCTTATAAGTTAAAACTTTCAATTGGTCAAAATTAAAGTTCTCTGTGTTAATTTGTGCAATATAAAGTGAATCATGTAGTTCTAACTCAGATTGAATTTTGTAAGAAAGTTTACCCATAAATCCTAAAATTTTATTATCAAGTTTTATTAAATATGAATAATTCTTATGAAACCCTGGTCGAGTAAGGTGCTCTAATTCAGAAGAGGGAAAAAGGTTTTTAAGAGCATTGGCTAGAGTATTTATGTTATTTGTTTTTGTTTTTCTTTTACGATCTTCCACTGTTTCATTTTCAGGTATGAGTAAACCAAGAGAGTATTCTTGATTTGGTATCATCTTAAATTTCTTATGTTTTGAATCATCGTATACATTATTAATTTCGTAATACCTATGTGACTTACCATTGCTTTCAAGGTTAAATTTATATGTATTTATTAATGATGTAAGTAAATTTGTTCTTAAATTTTCTTGTGTTTGATCTATGGGGTTTATCACGCTTACAGATTTTTTTTCAGGTGTGAATAATTCGTTTGATAATGAATCAGTGAATGAAAGTGTTTGAATTTCATAAAAATTTGTAGATGATAATTTTTCAGATAAATAAATACGTTTATCCCAGTAGTCCCCCGTTGAGTTTAGGTTATTACCTATTGGAAGTGTTGATTCAAAATTGTTAAATCCATAATGTTTAGCAAGTTCTTCGATGAGATCTATTGGTCTTTCCAAATCGTATCTCCATGAAGGAGATTCGAACTTGATTTTTTTTTCAGAAACTTCTGATTCAATTTGTAGTTTTATCAAAGTGTTTCTAATAAAATTATCATCTAGCTCTACTCCTAATATTTGTTCTATTTCATTTTTATCGAATGATATTGAATCATAAGAAATTCCATTTTTACTGCTATCTATTATGCTTGAATAATTTATTTCCTGATCGTTTTCAAAAAGATTAACGAATCTCTGTAGCCCCTGTTTTTGCAAATTAAAATCAATACCTCTTTCAAATCTGATTGATGCATCTGATATTAGATTTAATCTTCTCGACGTTTTCATAATCGATACTTTATCAAAATAAGCGCTCTCTATTAAAAGATTAGTAGTTGTATCAGTGACTTCGGTATCGTACCCTCCCATAACACCAGCAAGTGCAATTGGCTTATCATTATCTGTAATAATTAAATCTTCAGAGGTTAACTTTCTCTCTTGTTCATCTAATGTTTTCAGATTTTCCTTATCTTTTGCGAATCTGACAGAAATGGTTCCAAATAATTTATCTCTATCAAATGCATGCAAGGGCTGACCAATATCGTGAAGTACGTAATTGGTGTAATCTACAACATTATTAATAACGCGGACACCAATAGATGAAAGTCTGTACCTTATATTTAAATTTGAATCACTTAAAGTAAAATTTTCAATTTCAATTGATTGGTATGAATTGCATGCTTTTATTTTGCCACTGTTAACTTTTATTACACTTTCAATGTTAGATTTAAGTGCTTGTGAATTTTCTTTAAGTGTAAGGTTGAAATAATTAGATAGTTCTCTAGCGATTCCTAAATGTGACATACAGTCCCCCCTATTTGGAGTAACACCAATTTCCCATAAGGTATCAGTAGAGTTGTATATTTTTGAAAAATCTGAACCTAATTTTATTTCATCTGAAAGTTTTAAAATCCCTGCATGATCATCCCATAAATCAAGTTCTGAAGCTGAACATATCATCCCATTAGATTCAACACCACGTATATCTCGTTTATCAATTTTAAATCCATCTTTAATTTCACTTTTAGGTAACGCTACAGGAACAACTGCACCAACTTCAAAGTTCCAAGCCCCACAAACTATTTCATATATTTTTGAACCTACATCAACTTTAGTAACTCGAACTTTATCGGCATTTGGGTGTTCGTATATTTCTAATACTTTGCCAACCGTTATATTTTTGTAGTTCGGAGTTTTATCTGTCCTAGACTCAATTTCAAATCCTAGTGATTCTAATGCTTCAGATATCTCATCTGAACTGATAGCTTCGATGTCTATCCAATCACTTAACCATGATTTTAATATTTTCATTAAAATTGCTCCAAAAATCTTAAATCATTATCGTAAAAATTTTTAATGTGATCAATTTGATATTTAAGCATAGCTAGTCTTTCTATACCGACTCCCCAAGCAAATCCTTGATATTTATCTGAGTAACCAACATGTTTTAATACATTTGGATCTACCATTCCACATCCTAATATTTCTAGCCATTCACCATTCTTCCACTTAACTAGAACTTCAGCAGAGGGTTCTGTGAAAGGAAAAAAGTGTGGAATAAATTTTGTTTCAATATTTTCACCAAAAAATTGTTTAACAAAGTACTCCAATGTACCTTTAAGATCTGTAAATTTTAAGTTTTTATCAACCGCGAGACCTTCAAGTTGATGAAAAACCGGTGAATGAGTTGCATCAAGTTGGTCTGATCTAAATACTCTTCCTGGTGCAACAATATAAACTGGTGGGTCATTTTCTTCCATATGTCTGATCTGTACAGTACTAGTTTGGGTTCTCAATAAAGTTTCTAAATCATTATCTGTATATAGAGTGTCAGATTCATATCGTGCAGGGTGCCAGTCAGGGGTGTTTAATGCGTCGAAGTTGTGCCAAGATGTTTCAACTTCAGGTCCATAAGCTACTTTATATCCTATGGAAGCAAAAATATTTACAACCTCATCCATAACTTGTGAAAGAATATGTCTATGAGTTCCAGTCTGATTGATCCAATCTATTGTTATATCTTCATTTTCTTTATCTTCTAATGAAGCATATTTATTATTTATATATTCCTCTTTAGATTTTTTTATATTCGAAACAATCGATTTATTTACATTATTTAATGTTTCACCATAGATTTTTTTATCTTCATTTGAAAGGTTAGATAATTTTTTTCTTTCAGCAGAAAGCAGAGATTCTTTTCCTGTATATTCTTTTAAAATTTCATCAAACTCTAATTCATCAACAACTTCATCTAACCGTAGTTTGAGAGATGCTAATACTTTATCGAAATTTAATTCAGGCATTTAAATTTTTCTTAGCAAGATCAACAAGTTTTTTAAAACCTTTAGGATCATTTACAGCTAAGTCTGCGAGTATTTTTCTATCGACTTTAACACCTGCGTTATTTAAGCCATTAATAAATTTAGAATAAGCAAGATCATGTTGTCTTGAAGCTGCATTTATTCTTGAAATCCATAGCTTTCTGTAATCAGATTTCTTATCTTTTCTGTGTGTAAAAGAGTCAGCACCTGCGTGCATAACTTGTTCTTTTGCAGCTCTTAGTCTTTTGCTTCTAGCTCCTGTATAACCTTTAGCTTTCTTTAATACTTTTTTCTTAGATTTTTTACTTTGAACAGAACTTTTAATACGTACCATGTTAACCTAACAACTTTCTGATTTTCTTACTATCACCACTGGATGTTTCAACATCTCGCTTTAACCTTTTCCAAGTACCAGAACTTTTAGCCAACTTATAGTGAGATCTGTGTGATCTACGTCTCATATATTTACCAGTTCCAGTTACTTTTACTCTTTTCTTCATACTTTTATGAGTTTTTTGTTTCATTTTTTTCCTCCTAAAGGTGCAAGCACCATTGTTAAAGACTTTCCATCAGGGCTTGAGGTTGATTCAACCATTGCTATATCACTTAATTCTTCAATATAATTATCTAAAACTTTCTGGCCAAACTCTGGATGTTCTGCTTCTCTACCTCTGAATCTCATAGTGAATTTAACCTTATCCCCCGAATCTAGGAATTTTCGTGACTTATTCAACTTAATTTTAAAATCATTTGTATCAATTTTAGGTTTAAGCTGAATTTCCTTAACTGAGATTTTTACTTGTTTTTTCTTTGATTCTTTTGCTTTTTGAGCTAGTTCATATTTGTATTTGCCATAATCCATTAGTCTTGCGACTGGTGGTTTACTCTCTGGCGAAACTTCAACTAAGTCTAGGTCTAATTGTTCAGCTACAATTAGAGCTTTTTTTAGTTCTAGTTCACCAATTTGGACTCCATCTGGTGCAATAACAAGTAATTTCTTTGCACGAATTCCTTCATTTATCTTTAATTCAGGTATATTATCTCCTTCCAATAAAAAAAACAGCACGAAGCTGCTTTACTACCACACTATTGTTCACAGTGGGTGGAACATTGTTCGCTTGAGATAATTATAGCTAAATATTAATTTATTTATACAAAAAGATTATTTAAAGCTGAAGCGGCTTCCATCCCTTTGTTTTTATCACCTTTAGTTCTGGCTATTGCTTGATCAATGTTCAATACATTTAATACACAGTTTGCAATATAAATATTATTTTTAATAGTTAGATTAATTAATCCATCAACTACACCTTTAGAGATGTATTCATAGTGATCTGTATCACCTTTTACTATCACACCAATGGCGACGAATTTATCTATAGATTCATTTACTGAAAGATCGTTAATTTTAAAAATTATCTCCCATGCGCCATCTACAAAGTAAGTATTTGTCTCAAATTTTTTATTTAGATTATTTAATACACCCTCAACTAAATCATTAGTTATATTTTCATAATAATTTGCTGCAACTACAGCTACTTTATTCTTCATTAAATAAGTGTCCCATTTTTGTTTCTTTAGTTTCTAGATATTTTTCATTTTCAGGCGTTGTTTGTCCAAGTAACGGGGTTCTCTTTGTAATACTTAGCCCATAACCTTCAAGTCCTGCTCTTTTTGATGGATTGTTAGTTAATAAGTTCATTTTCTCAATTCCCAGTGATCGTAAAATTAATGCACCAGTTCCATAATCTCGTTGATCGTTTTTGAAACCAAGTTTTAGATTTGCATCTACAGTATCATCCCCCTCATCTTGAAGTGAGTATGCTTTAATTTTGTTGCCTAATCCAATACCTCTTCCTTCGTGACCTCTCATATACAAGAGAACGCCACTTCCATTTTTTGAAATAGTGTTTAATGCATTAGATAGCTGAGAACCACAATCACATTTTGATGAAAATAAAGTATCTCCAGTTAAACACTCTGAGTGAACTCTAACCATTGTGTCTTCACTATCAAGATAATCTCCAAATGTTAATGCAATATGTTCAGTATTATCTACTGTATCTTTATATACATGACCTATAAATTCACCATAATGAGTTGGGATTTTAGATTTTGATACAAATTCAACAGGATTTGAACTATCTAATCTGTGTTGAATAAGGTCCTTGATTGTACCAATTTGAATATTGTGAACTTTTGAAAATTCAACGAGATCATCCATTCTTGCCATGGAACCATCTTTATTTATAATTTCACAAATAACTGCTACTTCTTTGTGTCCTGAAAGTTTACAAAGGTCTATTGCGGCCTCTGTGTGTCCGGCACGCCGTAATACCCCACCATCCATAGCTTGTAAAGGAAATATGTGTCCTGGAACATTAAAGTCATCTCTTGTAGAGTTGTCATCTAATAAACCTTTTATAGTTTTATGACGGTCATCAGCTGATATTCCAGTTGTCACACCGTTACCTTTTAAATCAACTGAAGCAGTATATGCAGTCTGCATTTCATTATTAACACCTTGCATTAATGGTAATTCTAATTTTTTAGCAATTTTGGATGCTATTGGCGCACAAACTAAACCCTTACCAAATGTAATCATAAAATTTATATGTTCAGCAGTTAAATGTTCAGCTGAAATTATCAAATCACCTTCATTTTCTCTATCTTCATCATCAACTAGGATGATCATCTCGCCATCTTTAAATAATTTAATAATATTTTTTATATCAGTTATCATGATTAATTTTCTCTAGATATTTTATTATTATGTCGTATTCAACGTTAACTAGACTATCGGTATTTAAATGTTTTAAGTTTGTTCTATTATATGTTTCATCTATTACAGCAACTTCAAACATATCTTTGACAGGGTTAACTATAGTCAATGAAATGCCATTAATAGTTATGGATCCTTTATCAACAATATATTTACTACTTGCATTTTTAAATTTGAAGTTCCACATATTATTTTCAAGCTCATTAATCTCGTGAACATTTATTGTTGAATCTACATGTCCCTGGACTATATGTCCGCTTAAAAAACTATCTAGCGTTGCTGGAAGCTCTAAATTAACAAATCCACAATGTTTATTATTTAAAGCTGTTCTGGTAAATGTTTCATCTGATACTTGAAAAACTAATTTTTCATCTCTATATTCTTTCAGAGTCAAGCAGCACCCATCAGCTGCAATACTTGTACCTGGATTTAAGTTTGAGAAAATTTTGTTATTAAAACTTACAGTTAGAATATCTTCATTTAAATCTACAACTGTACCTATATCGGTAATAATTCCAGTAAACATTACATATAAGTATATGTTGTTAATTGATTATCTTTAAGAAGAAATTTATTAATTGGTTTGTATTTATTTTTTAATGATTCAATAACTTCATCGCTAAATTTAATTCCACTTTGTATGCTGTTTGTACTTTTAAACCAATAAAACTTATCGTAAAGTAAATTAGCTGTGAAGTATTTGTGTATGTAGTTACCACCTTCAATTAACAATGAGTTGATGTTTAAATTTTTAAATAACTTATTCAAATCTAAATTCTCATTAAGTACTGGAATAACATTATCAGCCTTATGTGTAAAAGATGTTAAAAAATAAATGTCAGAATGTTTTGATAAGTGTGAATCAATATTTTGATCAGCTCCCCAAAAAACAATTTTTATTGGATCGCTATTATTAATATTTACATTTCTTACATCTAGTTTTGGACTATCAATTAAAAGTGTATTTTTCCCTATTGCTATTCCATCAACACTTGCGCGTAGTATGTGTGTTATAGCTAACGATATATCATTAGATATATATTTATCTTCAGTTTGATCATTGTAGATGTAATTATTTTGTGAACTTGCAATCTTCCCAATTATTGTATTTGAATTTTTATTTATTTTTTGGTTTAAGTAGTGAGGATTGATTAAATTATTTGCATTGTATTCAAATTGAATATTAAGACCCTTATTTTTAAATAGTTCAATACTTTTTCCATTAGTTCGTTGATCAACATCTATATCGCCTATAACAATATTTTGTAACGATGTATTTAGTAATTCAACTGCACACGAAGGTGAGCTATCAGCATGAAAACATGGTTCAAGGGTGACGTATAATATATCATCCTTGTCAATAGTTGTTTTACTTAATAAGTCCATTTCTGCATGATTTGTACCCGGTCCATGATGAACACCTATAGACTTTATATTTCCTTTGTTGTCAGTTAGAACAGCAGCAACTTTAGGGTTTGGAAATGCTTTTGTATTTAATGCTGCAATTATTGCATCCTGCATAAATTTTGAATAGTTTAAAAATGATAGAGGATTATCCAAAAATTGCACCACCTTGTACTACCACATCAACACCTATTTTTTCAAATATTTCTAAATCTTTGTTTTTAATACCACCATCCACAATGACTTCACCAGAATAATTTGGAAAACTTGTATTAAAGTCACTAACTTTCTTATGTAAATCAATAGCCTGATCTTGATTAGAAAACCCAGGATTCACACCTAATAACAATACAGAGTGTGCATATTCTAAATATTCATCTAGTTCTGAATTTGATGTACTCGGTAAAAGACCTATACCAATATTTTTATTAAATTCATAAAGCTTAACGAAGTCTTTTAACTCTGTTGACTCTTTATGAACTGTTACTATGTCTGCACCACAGTCGAATGCTATTTTTCCATATTTTAGATTGTCATTAATCATCAAATGGATATCTAAAAAATAATCTGTATTGGTTTTAAGCATCTCAATGACTTTAAATGACATACTTATATTCTCGGCAAAATGGCCATCTGTAATATCAATATGTAACTGATCAAATTTTGATTTAGTACTATTTATGTGATTTAGAAGATTTAATTGATTAGCTGCCTGAATGCTTGCTGAAATTTTCATTTTAAGCCTCTTAAATAATCAGGAAATAACATTTTATTTTTTCCTTCAGGAGTTACATATTCTGGATATAAAACACCCTCTTTATACATTATACCTTCTGAATCACTCTCTTCTGTATAACTGTGGATCTTCAAAATCTTATTTTTATGCGAAGTAAAAGATGGGCCCATTATGTTAAATGCTTTAATTTTTGTTTTAGCTTTAGAAAGAGTATCTTCACTTATATTGAAATCACTTTTTGAAAATTTAGATGTTCTAGAACTATTTTGAGATTGATCTTTTCCAGTATTTAGAAAATCTATTTCTTTATAATTCTCATTAAAACTATTTGATAATCTTTCATATATATCTGATGCATAATCGTCTTCCGATATAGGTACATCTTTTTGAAATATAATTCTGCCAGTGTCTATATCTTCATCGATACGAAAAACAGTAAATCCAGTTCTAGAGTTATTGTTCAATATTGCTGATTCAACTGGTGAAGGACCTCTTAGTTCAGGTAACAAACTTAAATGTATATTAAAAATATTATTGTTTGATTTAAGGAATTCTCGAGAAAATATTTTTGCGAAACTTGCACTTATACCAATATCCATATCGCTATAGACCGCATCTTGTGAAAAGTATTTAAATTCAATATTGTTTGTTTTACAAAACTCTTCAACAGGATTTACAGCAAGTTTTTTTCCACGCCCACTTCTAACAGGCTCAGTTGTGACGACAGTAATAGATTCTTCACTGTTATTGATAGTAGTAAGATAAGGAATACTCCTAAAATCTGACCCAAAAAAATATTTATATTTCGTCACCTGGAAAACCTTTTATAGAGATTTCTTTTAATGCTTCTTTTCTTACTTTTCTTTTTAGTTGTTTTAATAATAATTGTCCTTGTAGATGATCATATTCATGTTGGAGTACTCTACCCAATAAATCTTCACCCTCATAAGTTACTTTTTCACCATTTTGATTTAAACATGACAATTTCGCATATTCATATCTTTCAATTTCCCAGTAATACCCTGGTAAAGATAAACAACCTTCCATAAAGACAACACTACCCTGCAGATCTTCAAGTTCTGGATTGATTGCTACTTTAGGACCATCACCAGCATCAAATACAAATATATTTTTATTGATTCCTATTTGTGGAGCTGCTAAACCTACGCCTGGTGCATCATACATTATCTGAATCATTTTCTTTGTTAATGAAACAATGTAGTCATCGATACTTTCAACATTTACGGATTTTGTTGTTAATGATGGATGTCCAAATACCACTATCTCAGACATTAAATAAACCTTGCTCTACTTATTTCGTAATCTTTAAGTTTTTTAAACATTTTCATAATTTTTAAATAATCATAACTTTTATTTAAATCTATGTTGATTTCATATAAATAGTCATCGTTTAATTCAATAGGGCCACGAATATATTCATTATTTTCAACGTTTATTTTTTTTGATGTGTTGAAAGTAAATACTTTGTTTAACAAACTTGGACCAAATTTTAATCTTGTATTTTGTTCTTTAATAATCCATTTACTCATATTTTTACTGTTGAGTACTTTATTAATATCGATTTCAATAGTAGAGAAAACAACAATATCGATATTATTTTTTTGTGAATAATTTAATAAAGACAATAAATAAATTACCTTATATGAATTTAATATATTGTTAGTTAGCAATGTTGGATTAACTATAAGAATCCCTTCCACTTCTTTTTCTGTTAATTTTTCAGTAAAAGTTAATTGTTTAATATCCGGTAATTTGATGTTGGAATAGAAATGTTTTTGCTCCCCTTTGTGTTTTATTGTGTATAAATCAATACAATCTTGAATACTATTCCCGTAGAAGTATTCAATTTCATATGAGAAATTGTTGTTGATCTCTATTTTTTCATTATGAAACTCTAAATTTGGAAAATAATTTATAAAACTAAAATTACCACCGAAAATTTTATTTTTTATATATGCTGCTTCTACAACATTGAAATTGCTTAGTTTTGGTAATTTCCAAGCAGAGTTATTTGAATCATAGAAGTAATAGTCTGTTTTGTTATCAATTATCAATTTATCAAAGTTTGTATTTAGTAAAATAATATTCTTTGATTTATTGCTCTTTAATAAATTTATTTCCTCCTTACCTCCATATCGTTGATAAAAGTCAATATGTAAGTATTCAGATAAATAATTGTAAAGTTCTTTACCAATCTTTAAAGAAGGAACAAAGAACACATTGTTTTTTTTGTTATTAAAATCATTGAATTTATTCATTGAAATATTATTTATCTGTTGTTTATTTAAAACTTTTTGCTTCTTTAATGTAGAAATATCAACAAAATTAAATAACAAAATACCCATATTTAATTGATATGATATTGCTAATTGTTGAAGGTATTTAATTTGATTTTTAGTTAGAGTTATGTTTAAAAAATTATTAACTTCTTTAAGATTTTCGATTAACGATTCGTTAGATGTGGAAACAATTATTGCTTTGTATTCCCTATTTCTAAATGGCACATTAACAATAGAACCAATATTAATTTTATCTTTTAGCCTATTTGGGACTCGATATGTAAATGTACTATTTTGATATGTATTATTCGAAATTAACTCTACATCAACATACATTTCAATACTCTAATGTATTGAGGATATCTCTAGATATTTCATTTTTATCTAATTCTTCAGATTCAAATATAAGCTGGTGTTGATCGATTATTGACACTTTGTTAGCATCACTTCCAAATTTATTTTTTAATATATTGTTGATTACTAAATAATCTACGTTCTTTGTACTAATTTTATTAAAATTTAATTCATCATCCACTTGTGCTGAAAATGCAATACATTTAATTTCTGGATACGAAGATTTAATAGCAGCAATGATGTCTTCGTTAGGTATAAATTCAAGTGTAATATTTCCGTTGCTTCTACTTATTTTTCCGGTTGTTTTTTTAACAGTAAAATCAGATACAGCAGCTGTCATAAATATTGCTTCAGTGTTATTAATATTTTCTAAAATCTTATTTTTTAAATCCTTAGAACTATGAAATGATACATTATCTAATCCAGGCACATAATCAATAGAAGCTGAATGAATATAAACTATTTCATAACCTCTTGCACTTAGTTCTATTGCTAATGCCCTTCCTTGTTTACCTGAAGATTTATTCGTTACAACTTTTACATCGTCAATTTCTTCATATGTAGGTCCTGAAGTTACAATGATTTTACCTTTTTGCTTATTTAGTACACCCAATAGTTCATCCGGCTCTATAAGCCTGCCTAATCCCTTGTCGCCAATATCTAAATTTCCATACCTTGGACCTACAATATAATGATTTTTAGTTAAATTTAAAATATTAGATTGAATTTGGGAATTCATATACATCTCCTCGTGCATTGCAGGGCATATATATATAGGTTTTGAAAACATTAATATTGTCGACGTTAGTAAATCATCTGCAATTCCAGAAGAAATTTTTGATATTAAATTTGCTGATGCTGGATAAATAACAATTACATCAGCCCATCTAGCAAAATCGATATGTGGAGAACCTGATAATTCACTCCAATCTGAATAAATATTATTAGATTTTATAAACTGTTCAGAAAGATAATTTAGTCCACTATGAGTAGAAAGGATTTTGAAATCATATTTTTCAGAATTTTGATTTACAAACAATTCAGCTTTAGAACATGCAACACTACCTGATAATCCAAGTAGTATTTTCTTTTTCATTAATCTTGGTCTGAAACTTCGACCTTTCCTGCTGCAATTTCTTCAAATGCAACAGTTAGAGGTTTTCTACTTAAACTTTGTACTTGAGGTGGTGTATATGCACCAATACCTTCACCAAGTTGATTAAAGTACGAGTTAATATTTCTTGCTCTACGTGCAGCTGTTATAACCAATGCAAATCTACCAGGTGTTTCTTTTAGTAATTCTTCAATAGGTGGTTTTATCATGATTCCTCCAATTCATATATTATATCAAGTATCTGATTAACGGAAGTTTTTATATCTTCATTGTCTACATTGTATTGGTACAATTCCTTTTTTTCTCGTTGTAAATTAGCCAACTTCATACGTTTTTTTATAAAAGTTGCATCGTGACCTCTATTTTTGAGTCTATTTATTAGTTCATAATCATCTATGTCAATAAAAATTCCTTTAAAATTACTATTCTCCTCTAACAGTTTCGTAGCTCCATTAACTTCAAGATCTAATATTATTATTGAGGCATCCTTCGAGAGTTCTTCCTTACTGGTTCCATAATAAAAATCACCGTATTGCTCATATTCAATCATTTGATCATTTTTAATTAAATTTTCGAACTCGTCCTCTGAAATAAAATAATAATCTTTACCATTAACTTCGTTTTCTCTACGTGGTCTTGTTGTATGTGAAACTGAAAAGTAAAAGTCTAAATGATTAGACAACTCATTAATTATTGTATTTTTACCAACACCTGAAGGACCTGTAATTATATATATCATTTATTTCTTAACATATTCGATAATGGCATCTATTTGTTTGTTGTTTAATTCAATTAATTTAGTACTTTCAGTTAAATCTATAGAATCTAGAAATTTAGCTGTAGCGACCTTGCCCATTTCACCAGTACTTGTAAGGAATTTGTGAACTCTAATTGATTGTAAATTAACATCTTTTGAAGCAGTTAAAATGTCATTTTTAGATGTTCCATCTGGAGAGAACGATTTTAAAAACTGATCTCTTTTTAATTTAATGTCTTGTATCTCTTTATGTAAATTCATGATTTTTACTTATACTATCAAGGATAGCATTAACAAACTTTGCACCGTCAGATGAAGCATGTTTATCTGTTAATTTAGTCCATTCAGCAACTACTACTTTAAAAGGAGTAAGATTTAACATTAATTCAGATATACCCAAAATAAGTGATGTTTTTTCTGCTTTACCAATCCTTTCAACACTCCAATTAAGAGAATTTTCTTCTAAGACATTTAAGATTGTATCTATATTATCTTTTGTGTTTGTTAATAATTGTTCTGCTCTCAAAACTTGATTATCAGATAGGTCATTGTCAACTAGTTTTAGATTAGCAATTGTATCTATTGAAAATAATGAAACGAGACAAAAATGTCTAAAGTCATTTTTCATGCTCGAGTTATATAAGTTTGTGTTTTAGTATCAATTTTTATATATTCATTTTCTTCTATGAACATAGGCACCTGCAATGTAAAACCAGTTTCACACGTTACTTCTTTTGTAGATGAGTTGACTGAGTCACCTTTTACTGCAGGTTCAGATTTTGTAACTTGTAATGTTACTGTTGTTGGAAGAATTATGTCTATTGGATTATTTTCATGCATTGCGATAGTTACTTCTTCATTTGGTTTTAATAAAATTTCTTGTCCATCGAGAACTAATTTTTCTATTGAAATTTGTTCAAATGATTCATTATTCATAAAATAATATTCATCTGAGTCGCTGTACAGGAATTGAAATGATTGTTTATCTATAAATGCTTGCTGTACATCTTCATCTGCTCTGAAAGTCTTTTCTATGTTTCCACCATTTGATAAATTTTTAAGTTTAGTTTTAACAAATGCTTTGCCTTTACCAGGCTTTACATGTTGATATTCAAGTATTTGATACAAGATATTATCAACAATAATTGATTGACCAGGCCTCATATCATTCGTTGATACCATTATGGGATTACTCCTTCTTCTTTTGCTTTATTTTTTAAGTTTATGAACTCTTCATAATTGTTTGTAAAAGTCATTTTTCCATTTATATCTGTTAATAGATAGTATATAAAATCATTTTCTGGTGTGTTGAAAATTGCTTGCATAGCCCTTTCACCAAATCCAGATATTGGTGTTGGTGGTAACCCTGTATATTTATAAATGTTGTAAGGACTATCAACTTGCAGATCTATTAATAAAACTTGAGATTTTCTTTTTTGTAGTGCATAAAGAACTGCTGCGTCAATTTGTAATAACATTTCTTCTTCAAGTCTGTTTTTTATAACAGATGATACTAATGGCCTATCCTCTTCTAGTTTTGCTTCAGCTTCTATAAGACTTGCTATCGTAAAAAATTCATTTGCATTATTAATCCATTCCGGCATTGAATTTGTTAATAGTAGTGAATCGTACCTAGCTTCAAGTTCATCTACTAAAATTTGGAGAATAGCTTCCCCATTAGCTTCTATATCAATTTGATAAGTGTTTGGAAAAAGTAAACCTTCCCAATTTTGTAATTCTTTAGATTGTTGCTCTGTTAAATGTTTACTTACAACCTGACCAGATGTTAATGAATTTTGAAGCTGAATAACTTCGTATCCTGTTTGTGCTGATAATGTTTCTAAAGTCTCAGAAATCCATAAACCTTCTGGGATAGTTATTGTGTATGTTTTTAAAGGAGGACCTTTTAACAATAATGCTGTTAAATCTTCAAAAGATAAATTATTAGGGAGTTCGTAGGTGCCAGCACGTAGTTTATCAGTTAAATTTTCATTTCTTAGATATAATTCAAAAGCTAATTTTGATGAAATCACTCCAGTTGCATCAAGAATACTCGAAATTTCAGCAGCTGCAGATCCCTGAGGTATGTTTACAGAAATAATTTCTACATTTGTTTCTGATACAGGACTGTTGTTATCACTGTTTTCAATAGAATCAGCAGAACTCGTAACAATGTTATAGAAAATAAATATTGAAATTAATGTTACAAATAACTGAATGTATACACGATTTTTTAAATAAAATTTATTCATTTTGAGACAAATAGCTTTCTAATATTTCCAATGCTGAAAGATCATCAATTCTATCACTTTTATTGTTTTCAAAAAGTTTTGAAGATAATCTTTCGTCTATTTTATGAACGTCTAAATTTAATGTATCTAACTCTTTAATAAACTGATCAACTAAATTTGTCATACGATTTTGGGAATTATTTAGTCCTATAGGATATCCAACAACAATTATTTGAATTTGATACTCATTAACATACTTCTTAACGACTGATATTGGTTCATCATTTTTTGAATCAACAACATTTATGGGTATTGGTATCCTAGTTTTTTCAGTTCTTACAGCAATGCCAAGATATCTTTCGCCAAAATCGATTGATAAAATATTGTTCAAAGTTATTTGTCTTTAAGAATTAGCTCTTTAGCCAACTTCAATGCATCAGCTGTTTTATAATTATTAGGACCTCCACCTATCGATAGATTGGGATCTTTGGATGCTCCACCACCGTATAGTTTTGATACTTCTGTAACTAAAGTTGAGATATTTAATGACACATTAGTTTTTGTTGCTCCTACTATAGAATTTTTTCCGTTGATAGATGCACATATTAAAGCTATATCAACATTAGATTCATTAACTATTTGTAGTGCTAAGTTACGAAGTTCGTTTGCGCTATCTAGAGACACTTCTTCTATATAAACTTTGTAATTATTTATTTCTTCTATGTGTTCATCAATATTACTAACAAGATTTGATATTTCTTGTTCTCTAACTTTTTTAAATTTTTCTTCGTAAGTTTCTAATGTTTCTAATTGTGATTGAAGTTTATTTTGAACATCGTCAACACTTACCTTTAAAATATTCGATACAGATTTAAATGACTTGTAAGCATTAGATAAAAATTCATAAGCTAGTTTACCTGAAAGCATCTCTACCCTTCTAAGGTTTGATCCAATAGAAGATTCCTGTAATAATACAATAAGTCCAACATCATGTGAATTATGAACATGTGTTCCACCACATAATTCTTTTGAAAAATCTCCAATATTTACAACTCGAACATCATCTTCGTATTTGTCACCAAAAAAAGCTAACGCACCTTCATTTTTAGCTTCATCAATATTCATAATATTGGTATTAACTTCATAATCCTCAAATACTGCACTATTAGATAATGCAAATATTTCATCTAACTCTTCCTGAGAAACTTTTTCGGTATGGCTGAAATCAAATCTAAATTTACCAGGTGTAACATTCGAGCCAGCTTGAGCAACGTGGTCTCCAAGAATATTACGCAATGCTGAATGGACTATATGTGCTCCTGTATGACTTTTAGAAACACCAGATCTAAAACTTTTGTTAACAGATAGCTCAACTTCTTGATCCACTTTGAAAATATCAGAATCAACGATTAAACCAGTTGCGCCATTGCTTGCTTGAAATACATCTATTACTTCAATAGAAGTATCATCTATTGTTATTACACCTTTGTCTGATATTTGTCCCCCAGCTTCGAAATAAAATGGGTTTTCTTTTGTAAAAATTATAAACTTATCATCATAAGTCTCAACTTGATATATTTTTGATTTAGATTCTGTGTTCTCATAACCAACGAATTCATTCAACTCAACTTCTATTTCCATATTCTCATTTCCTAATGATTTTTCAGCTTTAGATTTCTCCTTGTGCTCATCATATAACTTATTAAAGTCTTCGTCATTAATATCAATTTTATTTTCTGCAGATATTTCTTTAGTCAGTTCGTAAGGGAATCCAAAAGTTTCAAATAGATAAAAAGCATCTTTAGGAGTTATTGATTTATTGGAAGATATTAGATTGTTTATTTCCTGTAATCCTTTATTTAGTGTTTTTTGAAATATCTCTTCTTCTTTTATAAATAACTTTAGAATTTTATCTTTATTGTCTTTAAGTTCTGGATATGAAGATTCATACATATCAATAACTATTTCTATTAAGAAAGTAAGGCTTGTATTTGATGAATTTAATTGATTGTAAGCTCTAATAGCTCGTCTTATTAACCTTCTTAATACATAACCTCTTCCTTCATTAGTTGGTACTACACCATCAGAGATCATGAAAGTTGATGATTTAATATGATCAATAATTATTTTTTCATATTTATTATCGTTTACAGTTATTTGTGATAATAATGCATCACGTAATGGTTTGAATAAATCAGTATCAAATAAGTTATCTTTGTCTTGCATTATCATTGCAATTCTTTCAAGTCCCATACCGGTATCTATATTCTTTTTGGGTAGCTCATCAATAACTTGAAATGGTTGGTCTTGAATAGATTCCATAAATACCAAATTCCAAATTTCAATGAATCTATCTTCACCACCACCAATTGGACCGCCATCTTCGCCATATTTGGAACCTCTATCAATGAATATTTCTGAACAGGGACCACAAGGACCAGGTATGTTCATATGCCAGAAATTATCCTCATTTCCTCTTTGGATACGTTTTTCTGGAACACCAATGACATTTTTCCAGATATTGTATGCTTCATCGTCATCTTTATAAACAGTGAACCACAATTTATCTTTATCTACTTTAAGAACTTCTGTTATGTATTCGTAAGAATATTTAATTGCATCTTCTTTAAAATATTCACCTACACTAAAGTTCCCTAACATTTCAAAAAAAGATAAATGCCTATCAGTCTCTCCTATGATATCTATATCAATAGTTCTTATACATTTTTGTGAAGAGACCATATTTGGAGTGTCTGTCTTTTTATTACCTAAAAAATAATCTTTCAAAGGAACCATTCCTGCAGCCGTAAATAAAAGTGAATTGTCATGAGGAATCAGTGAAGAGGAAGGAATAATATTGTGACCTTTTGATTCAAAAAAACTTAAAAAGCTTTCTCGTATTTTATTACTATTCATCTTTATTTATATATTTAAGATTATATTCTTCAAGAACTTCTTCTTCAATATTAGCTGGAGCGTTTGTAAGAGGATCTAACCCTGATTGTGTTTTAGGAAATGGTATAACGTCTCTTATAGATGGTTGATTTAATACTTCAGCGATAAGTCTATCTATACCTATAGCGAAGCCAGCATGGACAGGTGTTCCGTATGATAGAGCCTCTATAAACCATCCAAATCTTTCTGATATTTCTTCTTTACTTAAACCCCACTTTTCAAGAACTAAAGTTTGAATTTCAGGATTATTAATTCTTTGAGAACCAGAGCCAAGCTCTACACCATTTAATACGAGGTCATAATGAAGTGCTGTTGCATTAGTTGGGTCATCTTTGAATATTTCATTGCTTTTAGGCGAAGTAAAAGGATGGTGAGATGGTTGTAATTCACCATCTTCGACCTCGAAAAATGGAAAATCTTCAATCCAAACGAAAGAATAAACATCATTATTTAAGGGTTGAAATACTGTCCTTCTAATTACATCTAAAAAGTTTGCAATTTCTTTAATAATTCCTGCTTGAAATAATAAAGTACCTGATCCGTATGAAAGTAATTTTGATTTTTCATTATCATTTAATAATTTTGCTAACGGGCCACTGATATTGGTATCTTCAATTTTAAACCATCCTAAACCATTAGAGCCTAGTTCCTTAATTTCAGTGTCTAAATCGTCTATTTGTTTTCGAGTCAGTACTTCTTTTGTGTGCAAGGCTTTAATAGATCCTTGTGAAGACAAGATATCATTTAGGAAATTAATAGATGTATCAGTAAAAATATCTGTGATATCAAATATTTTTTCTTCAATTCTCAAATCTGGTTTATCAGTACCATAAAAATTAATTGCTTCTTCATAAGTTAATGTATTAAATGGTGTTTTAATTTTGCAATCATAAGCATCACTAAATACAAACTTTACAATCTCTTCAACTTTTGATTTTACTAATTCTGGACTAGCGTCAGAAAATTCTAAATCTAATTGAGTGAACTCTGGTTGTCTATCTTTTCTAGAATCTTCATCTCTGTAACACTTAGCTATTTGATAATAATTAGGAAAACCTGACATCATAAATAACTGTTTATACATCTGTGGCGATTGTGGAAGAGCATAAAAATTACTTGGAGATTTACGCGATGGTACTAGGAAATCCTTTGCACCTTCTGGTGTTGATTTAATAAGAGTTGGTGTATCTATTTCAAATATATTTAATTGATTCATAATGGATCTAATACTTTTAAACGTATTCGATCGTGTCATGATGTTGACTTTCATAGGTTGTCGTCTTAAATCTAAATACCTATATTTCAAACGTATATTTTCATCAGTTTCTATTGAATCTTCAATCTGAAATGGAAGTGTTTTACTTTGATTAATAATTATTAAGTCTGTTACTTCTATTTCATAATCGCCGAATAAAATTTTATCATTTATTAGTGCTTCATCTCTTTTTTTGAATGTACCGTTAATTGATATATAGAATTCATTTTTCAATTTTGTATCTACGTCACCACTTTTATCAAAAACTAGTTGAATTAAACCTGTAAAATCTCGTAAATCAACAAAAGTTAAACCACCATGGTCTCGTATATTATCAACCCATCCGGTAAGTTCAATTAATTGCTGTCCGTCTTTTAAATTTTCTAAGTCTTTAATGTTCAAGGATAACCTCTATATCAAATGCTTCTGTCTCGTTTGTTATTAAGTTCTTAATTGTATCTTCATCTGCATTTATTAAATATTCTGCATTTAACTTTTTAGCTTCTTTAAATTGTGAATTTTCTTTAGAAACTCTAGATGGTTTATTGTAATTGATATTATTTTCATCCAAAATTTTTGAGTATTTAGTTAGATTATCAATATTTGTGCCAAGCAGATAGTACTTAGATGATATTTTAATTTCTGAGAGTAAATTCATTATCCTTTCTACACCAAAGGCAACACCTACACCGTTAAAGTCACCAATGGAGAGTATTTTGGCTAGATTATCATATCTACCACCCCCACCAACTACTACACTTTCTTCTGTGTGAAACTCAAAAGTCAAATCATTGTAGTAATCTAAACCTCTAACTAGTGAGTAGTCTATCTCATAATTTATTTGAGAATTATCAAGTAATCTCAGTAAACTTTCAAAATTTTCTTTTGAATGAGTGTTTATATATTCGTTAATTGTAGGTGCGTTACTTATAATTTCTCTATCCTCTGAGTTATTGGAATCGAGTATCCTCAATGTATTGTTTTCAATTTTTTCTAAACTCTCATTTGATAATTTTTCTTTATTTTGGGAAAAATATTCATATAGTACTTTTACATAAGCTTCTCTATCTTCGATGCTTCCTATAGTATTGATTTTCAGTGTTGTTCCGGGCAATAAGTTATTAATAAAATTTAACGAATCATTAATAATTTGAAAATCAGAATAAATATCAATTAATCCAACTATTTCAGCACCAGCTTGATTAAATTCTCGATATCTATTCTTTTGAGGATTCTCGTATCTAAACATAGATCCAAAATAAGAGTATTTACTTGTATTATCTTTATTAAATTCAGCATGATACCTTACTACACTTGACGTACCTTCAGGTCTTAAAACTAAATCCCTACCACCTTTATCTTTTAGTTCATACATTTGTTTAGTGACGATTTCAGAAGATTCTCCAATAGATTTATCAAATAATTCCTTATATTCAAGCAAAGGAGTTTGGATATATTTGTATCCGTAATCAGAAAATTTATTAATAAAAGTATTTTTAACATGTAAAAACTTCGCAGAATCATCATTTGCGATATTTCTTGTACCTTTTACTTGTTCAATCATCTATTAACATCTTAATAAATTCATTATTTTCTTTTATCGTTTTTACCTTATCTGAAGGACCATGGCCAGGTAAAATATCATATTCTTCATTAAAATTTAGAAATGTATTGTTGATGGAATATTTCATTTCGTCCATAGAGCCAGAAAATAGATCTGTTCTGCCAATACCATCTTTAAATACAAAATCCCCTGTAAATATCAAGCCTTCTTCAGGGAACTCATACGAGACACTGCCTTTGGTATGGCCTGGATTTTTATGAACTTTTACAATTTCACTTGGTAGTTCTGAAATGGAATATAAATCGCCTGTGTACTCTCCTACTTCAAAAGAATTTCCTAATAATGATCTAATTTGATCTTGTGGATTTCTAGCTAGAAATTCATCATCTAAATTAATATATGCTTTTCCTTCAAAGGTTGATAGACCTAGTGAGTGGTCATAATGACCGTGTGTTATCAATGCACCAGCAACGGTTAGATTATTATTCTTAATAAATTCAATAACATTTTCTAGATCTGGTGGCAGGTCTACTATAAAACATTTCTCATCGTTAAATGGCTTTACTATATATGAATTTGAAGTTGTGAAGCTTGTAAATGTATATATTACAGAACTCATTTTCTGCCCGGGTATATCCGAGAAGCATCAAATACATTCTCAATGTTTTTAGCATCATTTATAATCGCATCTAATTGATCATTGTCACTTATTTCAACTTGAAATATCAGGTTAACGATTCGCTTACTACTTGTTACAGATTTGGCTACCAATATATTTCCACCATTATCAGAAATAGCTATTGTTGCATCTCTAAGTAGATAAGGTCTATCAATAGCTTCAATCTCTAACCATACAACAATCCCTGTATTTCCTGTGTATCCCCAACTTACATCAATTATTCGTTCACCTTTTGTAGAATCTATTTGTACATTTAAACAATCAGATCTATGTATTGCTATACCATTAGAAATAGTTACAAAACCAAGGATGTCATCACCTGGTACGGGTACACAGCACTTACCCATTCGAACTTTTATGTCATCATATCCTTCAACAATTACTAAATCTGATTTTGAGTCTTCTTTAATTTCAGGAGAATATAAATCTTCGTCAACGGATATTTCACCAGGAAATACAATTTTATTAATCCTATTACTTATTGAATTAATTCCTGTGTTACCATTTCCAAGATTTTGATATAGCGTTTCTAAATTGGGTAATTTCAAATCTTTTAATAATTCATCCATTAATTGATCTTTCGAAGTAGTTTCTAATATTTCAGGATTTTCATCTAACCAAGAGTTCAATGTAGTCTTACCTTTTTGAATATCTTCATTTTTCATTTGTTTTTGATACCATTGCTTGATTTTTGACCTAGCTCTTGAGGTCTTTACAATATTTAACCAATCTCTACTGGGACCTTTATCTTTATCTTTACTAGTTAGTATTTCAATTGTGTCTCCAGATTTTAAGAGATTGCTTAAATTTACTAATTTACCATTTACTTTTGCTCCTATTAATTTTTCACCCACTTGAGTATGAATTGCAAAAGCGAAATCTACTGGCGTTGATCCTTGAGGTAAAGCAATAACATCTCCTTCTGGTGTTAAGCAAAAAACCTCATTTTCATATAAATCAAGTTTCATGTGTTGTAAAAATTCATTTGGATCAGGATATTCATTTGAAATTTCTGATAACTCATTAGTCCAAGATGTGAGATCGTTTGATGGCTTTTCTTTATATTTCCAATGAGCCGCTACACCGTATTCTGCTCTGTAGTGCATGTCATGTGTTCTTATTTGTATCTCCATCTTGGTACCATCACTAGTTAACACTGTTGTGTGTAAACTTTGATAGAGATTAAATTTTGGCATTGAAATAAAATCTTTAAATCTACCAAGTACAGGTTGAAAGTTAGCATGAATTAGACCAAGTATTGTATAACAATTTTTAACATCATCTGTAACAATTCTTATTCCTATAAGATCATTGATTTCATTAAAAGTTAGTCCTTGATTCACAATTTTCTTATATATTGAATAATTGTGTTTTGGTCTTCCGTATACTTCAGCAGACATGGAATTGTCGTTTAAAAGAGTTTTTATAATATCAATAGCACTCCCTATTTGTGAATCACGGTCTGGATTTGTCTCTGTAATCATATCTTTTATTTCTTTATCTTGATTTGCATGTAAGATTTTGAATGATTTATCTTCGAGAACATGTTTTATTGATTGAAAACCTAATCTGTGAGCCAGTGGAGCATAAACATACAATGTTTCATTAGCGATCTTTTCTTGCTTCCAATCTTGGTGATATTCTATAGTTTGAATATTGTGTAATCTGTCAGCTAATTTGAGTATTAATACACGTATATCTTTTGACATAGCGATAACCATTTTTCTTATAGCATCCGCTTTTGCTTCTTCGTTACTGCTGTATTTGATCTTATCTAATTTTGTGACACCATCTACAATATCAGCAACTTCTTCACCAAATTCCTTTTTTAAATCTTCATATGATATATCAGTATCTTCTATAAGATCATGTAGCAATGCTGCTGCAATCGTTTCTTTATCAAAATTTAATTCACACAAATATAATGCAACATGTAATGGATGTGTAATATAGGGCTCTCCAGATTTTCTATTTTGACCATTGTGACCGTCATAGGCATATTGAAATGCTCTATTTATATAAGCTTGATCCTTAGGATTAAAGTAACCTAATAATTTGTCGTATAGTTTATTTACTTCTTTTGATGGGCTTATAGTTGCCATAACTTAATGGTACTAAATTTATTTAGATTTAATAATTTTTGATAAAAATGGAACAGTAACAAATATGGAACTATAAGTACCAGAGACTATACCTATTAACAATGGTATTGCGAAGTCTGCAAGATTACCTTCAATTCCTAAATAATTACCAATGACAATAATTGAAATTATAGGAATAGCAGATGTTAATGATGTATTTATACTTCTCATCAGTACTTCATTAAATGTTTTATTAAGAACATCTTTATTTAAACTATTTAATTTGAATGCTTTTTGTGAGTCACTTAATTTATCAAATAATATAACTGTGTCATAAAGGGAATAACCGAGAATAGTTAAAAGCGCTATTACTGTTGAAGGTGTAATTTCGAGGCCTATGAGAACATAAATTGAGAATGTTAACAATAAGTCATGTAATAATGCAACTAGTGCAATAAGAGAATACTTATATTCATATCTTATCGAAATGAGCAATGCGATTATTGTAAGGAATATAACTAATGCCCTAATTCCTTTTTCAGTAATATCTTGACCAAAAGTTGGCCCGACTCTTTGAAAATCTATTTCTCCAGTAGGTACATCAAATTTATTACCTAAATAATTTAAAAATTCTGTCTCATTTTCTTGTGAGGACTCTACAGCTCTAAAAATTAATGTATTAGAGTTTTCAAATGTTTGATAGCGAGAAACTTCTAAGATTGAGTTGCCTAAAACATCTGCAATATCACTATCAGAATATTCAGTATCTAGTTGATATGTCGTTCCACCAGTAAAATCAACAGATAAATTTAATGACAAGACACCAAAAAGAGAAGCTATAAGTATTGCTCCAAATATTAACATTTCAACAACGAATATTTTATAGAATCTCGGTCCGATATCTTTGAAGTCAATTTTTGTAGTACCTAAAAATAGTCTTTTAAACATTCTCAATATCCTTTCTATTCAAAGGAAAATAGAATCTTGGATTATCAGTTATATTACCAACAACAGGTACTGCAGTTGATATGAACATTCTTGTATAAAACAAATCAAATACTGTTGCTAAACCAAGAGTTAAAGCAAAACCTCTAATAGGTCCTACAGCTAGTAAATAAAGTATGACAGCTGCAATGATTGAAACGAAGTCAGCAACTAATATAGTGTTCCAAGCCTCTTTAACAGCTTTTTCAGTAGCAAAATTAAAAGAACGACCAATTTTTAATTCATCTTTTAATTTTTCAAAAATAACAATATATGAGTCAGCTGTAAGTCCTATTGAAACGATAACACCTGCAATGCCAGCGAGTGTTAATGTATATCCTTGCCATTCACCAAGAAGTGAAATAACTGAGTAAAATAAAGCTCCAAAAGATGCTAGACCAACAATTGCTATTAACCCCGATAGACGATAATAAAGTAATAAAAATATGCTTACAATAATTAGACCAACTAATCCAGCTTGTAGACCTAAATTGAGTGTATTTTCACCTAAAGTAGCAGATACTTTTTGAATTGATGATCTTTCAAATGAAACTGGCAAAGCACCATATCGTAATATGACTGCAAGATTATTTGCAGACTCCCCTTGATCAACATTTCCCATAGAAATAGATGCAGTTCCACCAGTAATACCAATATCTGGATTAACGTCGAATGCTACTTGAGGAGCAGAAATTACTTCTTCATCAAGAACAATTGCTAATTTACGTTGGTCTCCTATATTAGATGCGAGAACCTTCGTTAACTCAGTAAACTTATCTGCTGATTCATCTTTAAAATTTAACTGTACAACCCATTCGTTTTGAGGATACACGGCTAAAGCATCATCAATATCATTACCTGTTAACTCAGCTGGTCCCAGTTCATATATGATTGGGAATCCATCTCTTAATGACAATAAATAAGAAGTTGTTGATGGATCATCATTTATAGATAATCCTGTTAATTCATCTACACCAGGAAGTGCAGTAATAATAGGATTCTCTGGATCATCAGGATTTTCAGTAATAGTTAGTGCAGGAGAATAACCAGACTGCATTGAAGAACTAATTACTGGTCTAAATGTTAATAAGCCTGTTGTACCTACAGCTTCCAATGCTTTTTCTTGATCAGTTAATCCAGGAAGTTGAACTAATACCGAGTTTTCTCCACTTATTGATATTTCAGGTTCTTGTACTTCACCAAATGCAGCTATTCTTGTTCTCATAATTTCAACAGCTTGTTCAATTAATTCAGGTTCAGTATCTTCTTCGGCTGTGAGAATAACTGAAATACCGCCCTGAAGATCAAGACCTAGTTTAGGTTGTATTGAGTTCATAAAAACATAAGTTAATAAACCAGCAGAAAGTAATGGTAAAAATAAAAGTTTTATAATTCTTTTCATGATCTATTTATGGAGTATTTTACTTTTTAATATTTCAATTTCACCTTTTTTAAGGACAAGGGTGATACTTTCCTCTTTTATATTTGTAACTCTACCGTATATTCCAGAATCAGTAACTACATCGTCACCAATTTTTAAAGCTTCAATGTAAGATTTATGTTTTTTTTGTCGTCTTCTTTGAGGTATATAAAGAATTATATAGAACAATAGGAAAACTGTTACTAACGGTAGAAGAGCAATTAAATCATCCATTTATAATACTTTCTTTATAGTTTTCAAATTCTGAGTTTAATATACTTTTTCTAACTTCGGAAAGTATAATTTCAGTCTGAAATATATTATGTAAAGTTAAATATAGCCATGCTGAAGTTGATTCATTTATAAGTAGATGTCTTAAATACGCTTTTGAATATTTTTTACATACAAAACATTCGCATTCTAAAACCAATGGCTCTGTATCGTTTTTAAATTGACTATTTTTAAGATTGAAAAATTTACCTTTATTAATTATTTTTCCATGTCGTGCAAGACGAGCAGGCCATACACAATCAAACATATCAATCCCTGAATCTATTAGATTTAACATTCCTTCGATATCACCTAAGCCCATTACATACCTTAATTTATCTTTTGGAAGAAAATCTACAGTAAAATCTACTATGCTTTTTCTCTCCTCTGGTGTTTCACCTATTGCTAGACCACCTATTGCGTAACCATCAAAATTTAATGAAATCATATCGATAGATGACTTTTCTCTCAATTCGAGAAAATTGCCTCCCTGCACTATTCCAAACAATGATTGATTATTATTCGAATGATAATTACGAGCAATTTCAGCCCATTTTTTTGTTGTATTTATTGATTGGAGCTGAGTGTTGTAATCTTTATCTATATCTACTAATGAGTCTAAAATCATTGCGATATCACTATTTAAAGTATTTTGTATATCCATAGAAAGAATTGGATCCATAAAAAATTTAGATCCGTCATAAATATTTTTAAACTCTATACCGTCTTCATTGAACTTATTTGGAATTGACCATCCCTGAAAACCACCAGAATCAGTCAGTATTAAATTATCCCAACCAATAAAATTATGCAGACCTTCGAACTCTTTAATTACATCAAGCCCAGGCCGAAGATAGAGATGGTAGGTATTAGCTAAAAGAACATCAGTTTTTTCTAAATAATTAAGAGGGAGAGATTTAATTGCACCTCTTGTTGCAACTGGCATGAATGTAGGAGTTTGAAGAGATTTACCATTAATTATTACATCATTAACTCTAGCTTTACCATCTGTAGCTATCGTTTTTAAGTTAATTTTATTCATTTACATTAAATAGTACTGCATCACCAAAACTTAAAAATTTTAATTCAGAATCAATAGCAAAATTATATAAATCTTTCCATTGTGATCCGTATATACAATCCACTATTGAAAGAAGTGAACTATTTGGTGCATGAAAATTAGTAATCAAATAGTTAGGAATATTAATTTTTGTATCTGGATATATAAAATAATCTGTAGAACTTGAAAGTTCCCCAGTTACATAAGCAGACTCTATAGCTCTTAATGATGTTGTTCCAATACAATAAATGTCTATATTTGAATTTTTAGCATTTAAAATTATTTCGTAATCATTTTTACTGATTTGATATTTTTCTTTATGTATTTTGTGATCTTCTAAATATCTTTCGGTTATAGGTTTAAAAGTATCTATATTCACATCTAAATTGATAAAAATAAATTGGTGTCCTTCTTTTGTAAGTTTATTTATTTGATGATTAGAAAAATGTAAACCTGCCGTTGGAGATGCAACAGAAAACCCACCTTCAGCAAATTGGTTATTGTAATATTCATACTTAGAAGAATCATCTTTTATGTATGGAGGCAACGGAATTTGACCATGACTTTTAATTATTTCTGTCACTGGAATATTAAATTTAATCTCATATGTATCATTTAGGATTCTTATAATTTCGAAGTTAAATTTTTGTAATTTATATTTTTTATTAAGGACTTTTTTATCGGTGGATTTAATTAAACATGTAGCAATATAAGTAGATCGAATGTCTAAAACAAATACTTCTATTTTTCCTCCAGTTGATTTTTTACTTACAACTCTTACACTTTGTACTTGAGATTTGTTAAGAATGAATAATGATGGTTTTTTTATTATCGAGCTTATATCTTTAAATTCAATTATCTGTTTTGTGTCAGCTATTAATAATTTAGATAAATTTGGATCTGTATATGGAGTTTGGTTTATAGACTCTTTAGGAAGATTGTAATTATAAACCTTTGACTCAAAAGGCATTATTTATTTAATAATTTAATAAATAAATCATATGACATTGATACCACTTCTGGCATACCGTCTGATGATCTTCTAGAATTACCATCTCTCTTTTTTAACTTTTTCCAAAATAAAACAGTATTATCACTTCCTGATTTTTCTATTGCTTTATCTAATGATTGATGAATGTTTAAATTTTGTCGGGATTTAGCTTCTATAAAATATTCTTCATCATCAACGAAAAGTTGGACATCTCCTAAATCTTTCGATCCACCTTCTGCAAATCGTTGTGATTTAAATTTATTATTTTTATTTAATCTATTTACTATATTTGTTTCGTAAGTAGTTCCCTGTTTTTTTGCTTTATTAACCATATCTAAATATTACTTTTTATTATTCAGAAAGTAATGACTCTAGTTCTTTTTCTTCAATATCAAAATTTGCGTAAACGTCTTGAACATCGTCAAGTTCCTCTAAAGACTCAATCAATTTTGTTATTTTGGTAAATTGATCGGCATTTAAATTTATGGATGAAGAAGGTATATAGGCTACTTCAGCATTGGATGGTGTGTAAGGGCTTGAGTTGAAAAGTTCATTAATTAACTTAAAATCCCTAGGATCGTATTCAAATGTTAATGAATTTTTATCTTCTTGAATTTCTAAACAATTGTTATTTATACCCATTTCAATAAGTGCATCATCGAATGTGTCGAATTGAAATATAGCCTTTCTTTCAAATAAATAATTAACACTACCAGGATTACCCATTGATCCATTATTTTTAGTTAAAGCAGCTCTAACATCAGAGGATGTTCTATTTTTATTATCAGTTAGACAGTTAATTAGAATAGCTACTCCAAATGGTCCATAACCTTCATACGTAAGTTCGAATATTTCTCCAGTATCAGCATTTCCGTCAATTCTTTTTAAAGCTCGTTCAATATTGTCATTAGGAACGGAACTTGATTTCGCTTTTGAAATTGCTTGATATAGAGATGCATTTGCTGATGGATCAGTACCACCGTTTTTTGCAGCTACTTCTATTCCTTTTATTAACTTTGCAAATAATTTACCTCTTTTTGCATCATTTGCACCTTTTTTTCTTTTGATAGTAGACCATTTAGAATGACCGGACATTTTTACCTTCTTTAATAAAATCGTTTAACCAATTCAAATAATATTCGTCATTATTCAGTTCGGGATGAAAGGTTAATGAAACAACATTTTTTTGAGCAACTCCAACTATCTCATCATTATGTTGAGCAATCACATTTACTGTATCAGACAATATTTTTGATATTTTTGGTGCTCTTATAAAACAATAAATATCTTCGTTTTCAAAAAACTTTACACTTCCTTCAAATGATTCTGTCTGTCTACCATATGCATTTCTTGTAACTTCAATATCAATATTTGGAATGGTTACTTCACCACCAATAACTTCTTTAGCTAAAAGTATTGTTCCTGCGCATGTGGTTAGAGTAGGTATGCCATCCTTAATAAGTTGATCTAAATCAGTTAATAAATTACTAAACTGATTAATCTTTTTCATTGCTGTAGATTCCCCACCAGGGAGAATTAAAGCATCCACAGATGTTAAATCTTTAGATTGTTTGATCAATAATGATTCATAACCAAGTTCATGAATACTTTTTGAATGGTCAAGAAAACTACCTTGGAATGAAAGTATCCCAACTTTCAATTACCAACCTCTTTTAGCTAATTTCTCTTCCTCAGATAATGTATCAATATTTATACCTACCATAGGTTCACCGAGATCTTTGGAAACTTCAGATAGAACTTTCGGATCATTGTAGTTAGTAGTTGCAATTACAATTGCTTCTGCTCTTTCAGCGGGATCACCGCTCTTGAATATACCAGAACCAACAAAAACACCATCACATCCCAATTGCATCATTAAAGCAGCGTCAGCAGGTGTTGCAATACCGCCAGCAGCAAAATTGACTACTGGTAGTTTATTTTGTTCTTTGATTTCTTCTAACACATTAAGAGGAGCTCGAAACTTTTTACTAAGAGCTACAATTTCATTTTCATCACATGCGATAACTTCATTTAATTCATTAGTAATAGTTCTCATATGTCTTACTGCTTCCACAACATTGCCAGTCCCAGCTTCACCTTTTGTTCTTATCATAGAAGCACCTTCAGCAATTCTTCTTGTAGCTTCACCCAATCCAGTAGCACCGCATACAAATGGAGCTTTGAAACTTTGTTTATTAATATGATTTACCTCATCAGCGGGTGTTAATACTTCTGACTCGTCAATAAAGTCAATTCCTAAAGAATCCAAAATTTGAGCTTCAACGAAATGACCAATCCTAGCTTTAGCCATTACAGGTATAGAGACTGAGTCCATTACCTCTTGAATTACACCTACTGAAGACATTCTTGCTACTCCACCGTCTGCCCTTATATCTGCAGGAATTCGTTCTAAAGCCATAACAGCTACTGCTCCAGCTTTTTCAGCAATTTTTGCTTGTTCAGCATTTACAACGTCCATGATGACGCCACCTTTAAGCATTTCTGCGAGGCCTTTTTTAACTTTATTTGTAGATTCGATTTTCATATATTTAATATTACATCATAAGTTTGAATATAATAAAATGAACTTCTTCATATTTTCTTTTAAATCATACTCACGTATATCTTTGTACTGTTTATTCCACAGGAAATTTAAATCTTCAGAATCTAATTTTGTTAATACATTACATAGTGAATCAAAATTATTATTTTTATATACAATATGGGAATTTGGTAATACATTAATGAAAGAGCTTAAATCACTAGAAATTACAAGATTTCCATTATTAACTGCTTCTAAAAGAGTTATGCCGAAACTTTCACTTTTTGTGTTTAAAGCAAGATAAATATTAGTTTTACCAAAGATTTCAATTTTAAATTCATCAGTAGGATTTTCATAAATTGTAATATTTTTATCAGATTTATCTTTATTTGTTATTGCATAAAAAAGTTTATTTGTAAATTGCTTATGATTTGATAGTTTTACAAAAAAGCTATAGTTCTTTCTAGATTCTTGACGACCAATAAACAGATATCCTTGCCTTTTATTAAAAGAAATATTTGGATTAATTTTTATCATATTTGGAATCAATACTGGTTCACTATTTAAAGAAAGGGCGTTAGATTCGGCAGATTTACTTACATAAGTACTTATGCTTCTATATCTAAAAGATTTATAAACAATACTTAATATATTGGTAATAATCCTTCCTAATGAAGCATGGTGTGTAAAAATGTATTTCTTATTCTTAGGTAGTTTCCAAAAAAATATAGGCACAAAAGGTTCGTGTACATGGACAACATCAGCCCAATCAATATAATCAAGTAACAATTTCCTATTTGGAAAAAGTAATACTGATGATACAGAGGAGTTAAATGGAATATTGAAAACTTTATTCGAATCTAATAACTCTGTTTTACCATAAGCAAATACCTTAACTTCAAATTCCTCATGCGAAGATAAATAATCTTCAATAAGATTTACCTGGTTCTGTACTCCCCCATATTTTTGAAATGAATAAGGAGTTACTAGAAGTACTTTAATACTCACTAGTCCAGACAGGTTGAATTGAATGCCATTGGTTCGGATCCAATAGTATAAGTTTTTCTAATTCTTTACTTAACACTTTCAAACCATGCTGAATGCTTTGAGCATCATTTTCAAAGTGAGGAACTATAAAAGGTTTTCCAAAAACGAGTTTATATTTATTATCTATTTTTAAAAAAGTAGCTGGAATTATTGGTACTTGTTTTTCTAGAGATAAAGAAACTGGACCCTTAGGAAATGCTGCTAATTGATTAAAGAACTCTACACCTATTCCACTTTTACCGACATGTCTATCTGCAAGTAAACATACATGGTATCCCTCATCAAGATGATTACTTAATTGCTGGTATGTATTTTGACCTTTTCCACCTAATATTATTTTACAACCTAGTGATTCTCTTAAGTCTGTAAACCATTTAAGAATATTTATATCTGATAAAGGCTCAGCAACGGCAAGTAGTTTAAGGTTTAAAGATTTACCCATGGGGATAGCAAATTCCCAATTACCTACATGTGGCAAAGCAATAATGAATGAGTCAAAATTTCTATTTAATTTTTTTACTTCATCTTCGTTAGTTATTTCTACATCTTGCAAAATTTGTGAGTCATAGCCTTCTTTCGATAGCCAAATAGTTTCAATCCAGTATTTTACATAATTAATTTTTACAAGCAGTGGTGAGTAGTTTGCAATATTTTTCTTTCGTTTATTAAGCTTGATGTTACTTCTTGGCGTTAGAAAATAATATATGAATCCGATTGGATAGGATAAAGCCAAAATTTTACGTAAACTAATTTTTTTAATAAGACGATGAATAAATTTAATTATTAAATATTTCATTTTGATAAATGTTGATACAAATATGTAAATCTTTGTAATGCTGTTATCCATGTAATAACTGCGAATATGTATACATAGAGAAAGTTAAAGTCAAAAAACATATACAGAACTGCGAATATTACTCTTTCAGGTCTCGCTGCTAAACCTTTTTTATTTTGTAGTCCAAAATATTCAGATTTTGCTCGCATGTACGGTATTAAATTTGACGAAACAAGTATGGTAAATACTGTAAACAGCTCAATATCACTATCAGTGAAAGAAATACCGACAACACTCCAAATTATTAATTCTCCTATCCTGTCCATAAGAGAATCAAGAATTCCACCTCTTTCAGTAACTAAATTCATTTCTCGCGCATAAGGACCGTCAAGACCATCAATCGCACTACCAAGAAATATTAATACAATACCAAGATTTCTATTTTCAAGATAAAAGCAATAAGATCCAGCAATAATTACAGCAAGTCCAAAAATTGATACTGTATTAGGTTTTAAATTTAAATACTTTAATGTCTTAATAAATGGCTTAGCAAAAACTTCAGAACTATTTTTAAAATATTTCTCAAGCATTTAAATTTTCAGTATATGGTTCAGTAATAACTTTTCCACTAAAAGCGTTAATTTCAATTATTGTTTTGTTTAAAGGTGGATTTTCATGGGAATAAACAATTACAGTCCAAACAGGTGTCAATATATTCTTAAAAGTAAATTGAAATGTCAATGCAATTGAATAATACCCAATTGAGTGATCGATATTGTTTGTTATTCTCTCAATAACTTCTTGCTGTTGAATTTTGAATTTATTATTAACAAGAAATAATAACAAAGCAACAATACACAGAATAATTATCACGGGTACAAAAGATACAAAGTCAATTATTAAAGATGTTATAAAACTTAATAGCACAACTCCAAGTACAACATAGGGATACTGACTTCTCTTTCTAGGATCCGGAACGACATAACTACCAACAGCTAATGAGTTTAAATCATCAGGTAGCAGAGTTTCTTCCGCAATATCTTTATCAATTTCAATTCCGTCAACCATCTAAACTGAACTCCGGTTCTTTTAAAGATTTCTTAATACTGTTAATTGCCTTCTTATAATCAACATCTTTCATGTTTTCTTTTCCAAATATATTTACAGCCATAGTATTGCTTGATGCGTCTTTCTCACCAATTATTATTTGTATTGGGGTTTTTGATTTTTCAGAATTATGTAGTTTTTCACCAAGTCGAATATTTCTGTCATCTAAATTAACTCTGTATGATTTTAAATCGTCAATAATAGTTTGAGCATATTCATTAACATTGCCTATAGTTAAAACATCAATCTGAATAGGTGAAAGCCATCCTGGTAAATTACCCGCATAGTGTTCCAATAGCACAGCTGTAAATCGTTCTACTGATCCTAATAGTGCTCTGTGAATCATTACAGGTCTGGATTTCTTATTATCAGAATTTACATACTCGATATCAAAATTATCAGGTTGAGCAAAGTCGATTTGAATTGTGCTTAATTGCCATCTTCTTCCGATGGCATCTTTTGCATGTAAGTCAATTTTTGGACCATAAAATGCACCCTCTCCTTCAGCAGTTTGAAATGGAACCTCTAATTCTGTTAACGACTGTTTGAGACTATTAGTAGCGTTATCCCAATCTTTATCACTTCCAATGTATTTTGTAGGTTTTGTGGAAAGATCCGCCTCAATTTCAGTTAAGCCATAACTTCCTAACAAATTTACAGAAAATGATAAAAGTGTTTTTACCTCATCATTTATTTGATCAGTTGTACAAAATATGTGAGCATCGTCTTGAGTAAATCCTCTAAGTCTGAGCAATCCGTGCAAAACGCCAGTTTTCTCATATCTATACACAGAGCCAAATTCAAAATATCTTAATGGTAATTCTTTATATGAATGCAGGTCACTTTTATATACGAGTATATGGAAAGGGCAATTCATTGGTTTTAAATAATAAGTTTCATTATTTTCATCATGATTTATTGGAGGATACATATTTTCGCTATAGTGATCTAAATGACCTGATGTTTCCCATAAAATTGATTTACCTATATGAGGAGTATTTACCAATGAATATCCATTTTGTAGATGTGCTTTTTTACTATAAGTTTCTATAACATCTCTTAACACAGCACCTTTGGGTTTCCATAGAAAATTTCCAGATCCTAGTTCTTCACTTGAAGTAAATAAATCTAATTCGTTACCTAACTTCCTATGATCTCTTTTTTCCGCTTCTTCTTGTTGAATTAAGTATTGATCTAAATCTTCTTTAGTGAACCATGATGTACCGTATATTCTTTGTAGTTGAACATTAGATTCATCACCACGCCAGTAAGCACCTGAAACTTTCGTCAGTTTAAAATGCTTAAGTACACTTGTTGATTGCACATGCGGACCCATGCATAAATCTATAAATTCATCATTGGCATAAGTAGATACTATCTCTTCACCAACACCCTCATCAGATTCTGCTGATTCAATTAGCTCTAACTTTAATTTTTGATTTTTAAATATCTTTACAGCATCTTTTTTTGTTATTTCAGATCTAATGAAACTTTGTGCACTTTTAGTAATTCTTTTCATTTCTTTCTCTATGTTTTCAAGTTCATTCTCTTTTATTGGAGTTTCAAAGAGAAAATCATAGTAAAATCCATTTTCTATACTTGGGCCTACTCCAAACTGAGCATTTGGATATAAATTTAATACTGCTTGAGCAAGTATATGTGCAGAGGAATGCCTTAATATGTGCAAGGCATCTAAATCTTTAGTAGTTACTATTCTTATATTTATATTTTCTGATATTTCATAAGATAAATCTTGAAATTTATTATTTATTTCAACGCAAATAGCGTCTTTGAGTAACCTAGGACCTATGCTTTCAGCAATCTGATAACCAGTAACGGGTGATTCATAATTTCGTACTGTTCCATCAGGTAATGTAATGTCAACATTCATGATTTAATAATAATATCTCTTATATGTAACTCTGAACTTCATAATTAATTAAAAATATTTATAAATATATCTAATAAAATGATTGTATGAAGAATAATATAAAATTCAATAATTCAAATATTTTATATACATTCTCTAGCGTAAACAGTAAATACATTGTAGAGCTTACGTACGCTTTTATAAATCAATATCAATTACAAAATACATCAATAAAAATCTCTTCAAAATCAAACAATGCTATTAGTTCCATAGACATAAGGAAATTAAATATATATAGTTTGAACAAAAAAGCACAAAAACAAATAACTAACTTGGCAGATGTAGACAATAATTATTTTATTAAAAAAACAGGTAACAAAAACTACAGCAAAATAAATGTATCTAAATTAGTCAAAAATATTAAAACAAGAAGTACTACAAATCGTAATGAATTTATGTGTCAATACGCTTACGTATACGACTTCTATATCAAATCAAATCACAATAATTATTCACTATTTTTAGCAAAAAAATTAAATTATTCTGAAAATTACATAAAGAATCTTACAAAAGAACTCTTTGAAAAAAAGTACCTTCTAAAAAACACCAAGGGTGTTCCAGGAGGAGTATTTAGTAAAAAAACTTTAAAGTACTTTAATTCTCTGTAACTTCAACTGTGCTAATTACAACATCTGTTGTAGGTTTATCAGCTGAATCTGTTTCAACAGATGCTATTTTATCGATGATATCAAATCCATCTACTACTTGTCCGAATATTGTATAGCTATATGGAAGTGGATAATCTTGATGCATAATAAAGAATTGACTCCCATTTGTGTTAGGGCCTCTATTAGCCATAGCTAATATACCTTTTTCATATGGTCTTTGGTTATTTAACTCATCTTCAAATTCATATCCTGGATATTTTCCATAATCACCATGACCAGTCCCAGATGGATCACCACCTTGGATCATAAATCCAGAAATTACTCTATGAAATATAACATTGTCATAATATCCATCATTAGATAGAGAAATAAAATTATTAACTGTCATTGGTGCCTCATCTGTAAAAAACTCTACGGTCATATCACCTAAATTAGTTTTGATAACAGCTGTGTAGCTACTATCAGTATTAATATTCATTTCAGGTTGCTTATCGTAAACTTTATCTGACATTTCTACTCCTATAGTTGTTGTTGTTTCAATTTGTACTTCAGCTTCTTCAATATTTTCTTCATTACCTGAAGAACAAAAAATTAGAAACAAAAATAATACAACAAATTTTTTCATTTTATCTTACTTAATCTTACTTTAGACACAGCGCAAAGTTTTTCATCATGGTACATTTTACATTCCCACAATTGATACGATCTACCAATTTTTACTGGTTCAGCAATACAGTAAATCTCACCATCTTGTACGCTTGATAAGAAGTCAGTGTTGTTGTTTACTCCAACAAATGTACCCTTACCTAAAAAATTTGCTCCATAAGAACATATTGTTTCAGCCAATGTTGAATATAAACCTCCATGAACAAGACCCATTGGTTGTTTGTGATGATCTTTAACATTTATTTTGGACTTTACATAATTTTCTTTTATTTCAATCATTTCATGTCCCAGATAATTATCTAAGTTATCACCCTCGAAATTTGTAAATTTACTCATCGTATACGCTTCTTAATCTTGATTCCCCTTCATTGTTTATGAACCACCAATAACCAGTAATAAATGTTACAAGTGTAAGAAGTATTATAAACATAAAATAATAAATGCTATTTAGAGTCGTAAAAATATTGTACATTCCGTACGCATACAAAAAGATTCCATAAAAGGTAATAAACAGTGTTACAAAACTAAACCATGAAAAATCTTTTCCAAGCTTAGCTACTACTATTTTTTTATCTTGAATCGGAAAAAAATACCTGTTTTCCAGTTTGTGCGTGATATATGCATCTTTGTTTAAGGTATTATTTATTTTCTTTTCTAAATATTCCGAATAATTTCTAGAAAATATTAAATAATATGCATGAAATGCAAGAATTACACTACCAAATAGTGCTATTAATGGCAATAAATACAAAGTTTTATCGCTATTAAATGAAATAATTAATGAAATTAAACCTATCACGAAAAAATATCTCACATCATTAAGAAATTGTAAATGATAAAACCTATTCATACTTCTCATTCTCTTTAGTTGATTTTCTAACAGTTTTATTTCATTCACTTAGTAGAGTGTATTTAGTTTATGTTTAATAAAAAATCATTTTTAATATTTTTAATTCTCTTGTTTTTAGTTAGTGTATTTAACTTTTTTAGTGAAGTGACACTTGAATATGTGGGCATCTCACTAAATCTTTATAAAGAATTTGAAATCAGTTGTGGAACAGTCATTGAAATCACATCAAATATAGGAAACGCTGAGTTTATGGATTCACTTGGTGTTAATCGTAAATCTTGCATAGGGTCTGCTTTTGTAAAAATAATTAATTTTATAAGTACAACATTATTCTTGGTATTAACAGCATATCTCGGTCTAAGGTATTTTAAAAACATAGATACAAGAGAAGACTTGAGTGATTTAATTTCTATTTTAAAAAGACGTAATTCTAAATAGGTATAATTAATTTATGAAAATTGGAGCTTTTGTACCTCAGGGATGGCGAATGGATTTAAATGGTATCCCGATTGAAGATCAGTGGAATACAATTACTAAAAGTGCCAAAAATATTGAAGATCTAAATTACGAGTCTATCTGGGTATATGATCACTTCCACACTGTTCCGCAACCAACACAAGATCCAACTTATGAATGTTGGACATTAATGTCTTCACTATCACAAACTACTTCTAGAGTGCGTCTAGGTCAAATGTGTACCTGCAACTCATATAGAAACCCTGCATATCTGACAAAGGTTGCATCAAATATTGATGTTATGTCTGGAGGAAGACTTGAGTATGCGATTGGAGCCGGTTGGTATGATCATGAGTATAAAGCGTACGGATATGAATATCCATCTGCTGGTGTCAGACTAAAAATGTTAGAAGAATCTCTTATTATATATAAACTCATGACAACTGAAAACGAACCAGTCTTTAAAGGAACTTATTATGAAATTGATGGTGCAATCAATCAACCCAAACCACTACAAAAGCCATATCCCCCTCTTTGGGTTTGTGGAGGCGGTGAAAAAGTAACTTTAAAACTTTTAGCTCGTTATGGAGATTATGGTAATTGGGACGTTGATGTTGATGGTTTTAAACATAAATCTAAATTACTCCAAGACCACTGCGTCAATGAGAATAGAGACTATAACGAAATAGGTAGAACACTCCACACAAATGTAGTTATCGGAATAGATAAAGAAGATTTAGATAAAAAAATTTCAAAGTTAGCTGAGTATACAAATATCCCTAAAGAATATTATTATGAGCGACCACTAATTGGTACAAGAGATGAAGTGTTTAAGACATTAACGCAGTATGAAGATGAAGGTTGCTCTTACTTAATCGCATATATTCCAGATATTGTATGGGGAGACACTTTAAACATTCTTTCAGAATTAAATTAGTCCTAAAAAACGGAAGCCCCCAAAAAGAGGGCTTCCCAACAGGGCTGCGTATCACACTTAATTGAAACGCACTCTTAATATACCATTTTTACTCTACAAAAGTAAAGTTAATTGTCAAAAGAAGGAAAAAAAGTGTTAGGAACTAATGAAATCCAGGGTTTTCCTTTAGGAATATACAACGTATTACCGTTTGAATCTACAATATGGAAAGGATCTAAATTCGAACCACGTTTCCATTTAGCATCCAGCATTTTGCCACCATGCATGATTATTGCTCTACCTTCACCTACAGTTTTAACAGAAGGTAATTGAAGAGGATGTATGTAAGGTTCACACATTAAAGCTATAACCGTTGAGAACGTAATTTGTCCTGTAGAACCATTTTCATTTATCCAATAATGTGCATTACCAGATGAAGAACTTTTATATGCATCGTAGTATGTTCTGGTATACGTTGTTCCATTCCATGTCCAAGTTGTTGATGTTTGAGATGAAAATTTTAATTTTAAACTACTGACATCCTTCCAAGTATTAATATTTGGATCTCCCCATGGGAATAATGGTTGAGGGTTTGTAGATTTTTTATATCCTTTAGATATCGCGGTAGATTTAAGTTTATAAGTGTCTGCATAAAGATTATGTGGTGCTTTTCGTGAAGAGATTCTAAAATAATCAGGTCTTCGGTCAGTGATTACTGGTACTCCCATATCTAATATCTCAGGTATTAAACCTCCAGTAGCACCACTGGCAACTAAAACACCGTCAAGTGGTCTAAGAACAGTTGGATCTGTTGGTCTAGCAGAGCGAATTGGTCCGTGATAGGTTGTGTCTGATTCGTAAAATATGTTTATAAATCTAGTCATACCTCCTTCAACTAACACTTCGAAAACTGCGTCAGCATTTTGAGGTCCAGATTGAGGTCTAGCTCTAACATTGTTGTCATTTTTAATTCCAATAACTATGGAGTTGTTAGCACCGCTTGGCATAACCAACCCATTTACCGGTGAATTTACTCCGTCGGTATAGTTTTGTGTTTTGACTCTTCCTATAGTTACATATGTTTTTTCTTTCTCTAAAGACCAGCGATCAGCAAGATACGCATCTAATTCTTCTTGTGAATTAACTTGTGCAGTTTTGCCAAATCTATAAACAAATACTGGTTTAAAACATGGGTCTGGGACCCATATTTTGTTGGAGTCAACATACCCATCTATACATTGTTTTGACGGATCATAATTTCTTAAGTCTAGAGCAGAAGATTGTACGGTAGAGATACTTGAACTAGTTGTAGATTCATTTGAAGTAATTGTTTCTGATACATAGCTATCTTTTCCTTTTTCTAAAGCTGCAAGTGATAGAGGCCCAAGAACGCCATCTGGACTTAATCCGGATTTTGATTGAAAGTTTTTTAAAGCTCTTTTAGTGGCTGGTCCATTGATACCGTCTATATTTGATGTATATAAACCTAACTCTTTAAGCTTTAATTGAGCGTTGTAAATTTCTTGGGAATATTCTGATTCTGCTTGTGATGTATCAGAAGGTTCTTTTGTTATATTTGAATTTACTTTTTTTACTATATCAGATTTATTTAAAAGTAATCTGCAAGTTTGGGGTCCTATTATTCCATCATCAACTATGTTGTTTTGAGATTGGAATTGAATTAACGCACTTTTTGAAATACTACCAAACAAACCATCAATGTTACCTTCGTAATATCCGTATGATTTAAGAACAATTTGCATCATAATATCTGACCTTACAGGATGGAAATTACTGTAATTACTACAATTATCGATGTTTGATGAAGGAGTTAATGCAAATAAAAATAGAAGTCCCGTTACCAAACTGTTCATAAGGAGATTTTAGTTACCTATTGTAATTGTGCCTTCGTTTGGCAGAATGTGCACCCATTGTGTACTTGGTGGTACTTGTATTTCATTTCCATCTAAATCACTGAGTACAAATGTTTCACTTATATCACCGCGTCTCCAAGTACCTTCAATATAAGATCCATTATTGAATACAAATGCATTTCCAACGCCCACAGTTAGCACACTTGGTAGTGTTGTTGCTGGATCGTTGTATAGGGGACCTTGAATAACAACAATAGTTTCTGTTTGTAATATATCTGAGTAATTACCATCTTGTGTAATAAAATTATGAGCAACAGCCTCCTTGTTGTCAGAATAACCATCAATAATAAACCTTGAATATCTATCGTTATCTAATTTCCAAATCACGGTTGTAAATTCAGAATACTTAATAGTTATTTTGTTAGCACCAACAGTCCAATTACTTTGATTAAGACCAAAACTGTATAATGGTTGTGGTCCAGGCTGTAAGAAAAAGAAACCTCTTTCATCTATTCTTTCTCTGACTAACTCAGTATCTGCATATAAATTATGGGGTGCATTCCTAGAAGAAATTCTAAACATAACTGGTGAGGACTGTTCTTCTAACACTGGAACTCCCAATTCACGTATAGAAGGAATTAAACCTGCTGTGGCTCCAGATACAACTAAAGTACCTCCATACGGTTTTACCATAGTTGGGTCTGTAGGTCTAGCCGAACGTATGGGGCCTAAGTATTTTGAAGTGTTATCTAAATAAAAAGCAAGAAAACGTGTCATACCTCCTTCAACAAGTATTTCATGAACAGCATCAGCTTCTTGCAAACCAGATTGAGGTCTAGCATTAATATTGTTGTCAATTTTAAATGCAATTACCCTTCTAGGTCTTTTTAACCATATTTCTGCAGGCAATTCCTTCCCAGTAAATGGTGACATTTTCTCTATATCAAAAATATATGAAATTGTTGGTTCAGTAGTAGTTGAAGACTCATTAGAAGTTTCTGAAGTAGTAGTTGTGATATCACTAACTAAAGTTGTTGTAACATCGGACGATTCAGATTCTTCTGCAGAATTACCACATGCGACCATAGTTATTAATAAAAAAATAACAAAAACTTTCTTCATAGCCTTATATTAGTGTAGAAAAAATTAATTTAATTAAATTTATTTTTGATTTAGTAGCTTGATAATATGTTAAGTGTTTGAATATTCTATGAGCTTTTCTATTTGTTATAAACCATGGCGGATCAATTAAGGGTGATATACGAAATTTAGAATACACAATACCTTTTTGGGGTGACTCAAAGAGATAAGAGTTATGGACATAACCTTGTCCACTTTGGATATCATTATCTTTATTTCCTGGATAACCACCCCAAGGTAGTGATGGTATGACAAAACCAAGGGCAGACCATTCATTTATCGCGACTGTGCCATACTTAAGTTCATCAACATAATTTTTCAAAATTACTTTATTTGTACCCTTTTTATAATTTTTAATTAATACAGTTACTCCCAGATTGCCCCATAGTTCGTTATTTACATAATCAATAGCTTTAACTGCAAAGTCCTCATAACTACTGAATGAAAGTTCTTTAAAGTAAAGGGCTGTTGACCAGACTTCTTTATTCCCATATTCTTTTTCTAAATCTAAATCAGCTAGAAGAAAAGGGGTACTACAAGTTAAATTATTAATCTGTTCATAATTGTTAGTGTCAATTAATTTATTAAGATTCTCACTCGAGCCTGGGTAGTAAGATGTTGTATCTCCAACTTTCTTTAAGTAATATTTGATATCATTCTTTAACTTTTCTGTATGCCTCCAATCTTTTGGTAAAACGATGACTTGAGCTGCAATGCAGTTAAAACCTGAATTGTTAAGTTTTGCAGTGACAATTTTTTTTGCTTGGTGTCTAATCTCTGATCTAGACCAATTGCCAGGATGTACAATAACTGGTGTGACATTACCAAGTTCTGAAGTAATTGGTTTTTTATTTTTTTTTGGATATGTTTTTAAGGATCGTTCCTTCTCACTTAGAACTCTACCATAAACAATGTTTTCATATGTGTAATTAGATCCAGTTAAGTGCGTTTGTTGAAAAGCATCATGCTGAGTGAGATACCTAGATGCATGCATGTCGCCTTGAGTAATAATCATGAATCCTCTCGTAACAAATGGCTCAAATACTTGAGTAAAAATTGGTAATAAATAATCGTTAACTGGATTAAGTTTTAAATAAATTACAGATTTATATGCAATCATATGAAATAGTGCATCTAGTACAGGTATAGATGAAACATTTCCAGCACCTAAGACAAGTGTAATTTTAGGTTCGATTTTTTCAAACCTGTTAGCAAACCCTCTATATTCATTGATTTGATTGAAATTTAAATTTTTAGCAAATCTAATTTCGCCCTCTAAAAAAGGAAACAATAGTTTTTCGATATTTTTTGTTGGGAATACTTTATAACTTTTATCTGTGTCATCATATTTCGATTTATCAAGATCGTCTTTATTTTGTATCGATTCAATAAAATATTGTATTGCAAATATACAAGCAAATGGTCCACCTATCCACTCCTCACCTTCTTTGGATTTTGATAGTATCCCTTTTTTCTCAGAAGATAAAGTAGCCCAATAATATGATATAGTTTTAATATTTTCTATAACCTGTTCAAGCATTGTGACTAATGTTGATTCGTCTAAATTTAAAAATTCAGTGGAATTGACTCTTAACTTACTTATATTTCTGTCTATATCAATCTTCGAAGGATTCATACATACATATTATTCAGTTAATTCAAGAAGTTCAAAATCTCCCCAATTAACTGTTAAATGCTTTGCAGGAATAAGCTCATTTGGCCTACCAACAGGCAGGTTTTTGGGATACTCCTCAAGAGAAACATCATCACCCTGTAATTCTTCAATAATCAATTTAAGTGTTTCAGCTAAATCATCTAGGGTATCAACTGTTTGAGTTTCTGTTGGTTCAAACATTAAAGCTTCTTCAATAATCAAAGGAAAATATATAGTTGGTGAATGAAATCCTTTATCTAATAATGCCTTACCAACATCATAGGCTTTTATTTTATGTGATTTTTTAAGATCTTTTACTGTTGCAACAAATTCATGCATGCATGGTTCGTTGTATGCAAGAGGTATAACTTTAGAAATAACAGAACTTAAATACCTTGCATTGAGAACAGCATAGGAACCGAGTGTATCTAAACCTTCTTTACCTAATAATTTCATATAAACAAGAGCTCGTAATGCTACTAAGAAATTACCGTGATATCCATGCATACGACCAATCGATAGTTTTGGCATATACCATTCATAACTGTTTTCATTCTTTTCAACTATTGGTCCGGGTAAATACTCTTTCAAGAAAGTTTTTACTGCTACTGGTCCAGATCCTGGCCCACCTCCGCCGTGAGGTGTTGCGAAAGTTTTATGAAGATTTGAATGTACGATATCAAAGCCCATATCTCCAGGTCTACATACTCCAACGATTGCATTTAAGTTTGCTCCGTCATAGTAAACTAAACCACCATTCTCGTGAATAATATTTGATATCTCCATTATGTTTTCTTCAAACAATCCACCTGTATTTGGATTCGTTAACATCAAGCCAGCTGTATTTTCATTAACTAATTCTTTAAGATCATCGATGTTAACCATACCTCTAACATCTGTTGATACTTCAACAACATTAAAACCAGCCATTTTTGCAGAAGCTGGGTTAGTGCCATGAGCAGAATCTGGAACGATAATATCTGTTTTGTTAGTTAAATTATTTTCTTCTAAATATTTTTTTATTATTAATAATCCTGTTAACTCTCCAGATGCACCTGCTGGTGGTTGAAAAGTTGCATTATCCATACCAGTGATTTCAATTAAAAATTTCTCTAATTCATGAAGAACTTCTAAGTTACCTTGTGTAAATGAAGACGGTGTAGAAGGATGAGAATTAGCAAAAGTATTTAATCCTGCAACATAATCAGCAAATCTAGGATTGTACTTCATGGTGCAAGAACCAAGTGGATAAAAACCAACATCCACTGCAAAATTTCTATGAGCAAGTCTTGAGTAATGCATTACTAAATCATGTTCTGAAACCTCAGGAAGACTAGGTTTATCATTTCTAATAGCTGAATTGTTTATTTCAGTTACAGGAACATCCAATTTAGGAAATCGAGAAGCTCTTCGACCTGGTTTAGATAACTGATTAATTGTAGGCTCAGGAGCACCACCTACTAAAGGTAATGAACTAGCGTTACCACCACTATGCATTATTTACCTCCACTAGAGAACTAACATAATTATCTATTTGAGCCTTAGTTCTTTTCTCTGTTACAGCAACTAAAATTTGGTTATCATCATATTTAATACCAGCTAAAAATCCTTGAGATCCCATTTCTAGTATTACCTCTTCCGCAGATTTCTTAGTTTCCACTAAAAATTCTCTTAAAGATGAAGTGTGGTTTAAAACATTAAAATTGTTATCGGTTAATAATTGCTTCATATATGAAGCTTTCTGAATAGCTTGATATCCTATTTCATAAAGACCTTCAGGTCCTAACCATGATAAATGTATTGTTGAACCAACTGCATTTAGTGTTTGATTAGTACAAATATTGGATGAAGCTTTTTCACGTCTAATGTCCTGCTCACGAGCTCTTAATGTCATAACATAAGTTTTGGTATTATTAGAGTCTCTAGATTCTCCAATGATTCTTCCTGGAACAAGTCTCGCTAACTCTTTTCTAGTTGCAAACCATCCAACAGTTGGACCACCAAATGAAAGTGGAGACCCCATTGACTGTCCTTCTGCCACAACAATATCGAATCCCATTGATCCGGGTGTTTTTAAAATACCAAGCATTGAAGGATCTGCATAACAGATCGTAATTACACCTGCTTCTTTTGCGTTATGAACTATCGATGTTAAATCCTGTGCAGAACCCTCATAGTGTGGCAGTGAAACAACAAATGCAGCATCATCTTGAGAAAAAACATAGTCTTCTGGAAATAAGTAATCAACTAAATCTACATAGTTAACATTAAATTTATTCCTATCAACAAGAGTGTTTACAACTTCCTTAGTGTTTGGATTAAAACCATTAGAGATAACAACATTATCCCTTTTAGTTTTATTGATAGCTACAGAAATAGCTTCTGCTACTGATGTAGCACCATCATATAAAGATGCATTTGCAAGCTCCATGTCTGTTAAATCACAAATAAGTGATTGATATTCAAATAAAACTTGAAGAATTCCCTGTGAAATTTCGGCTTGATAAGGTGTATAAGATGTCATAAATTCTGGACGCATTGTTAGCGATTTAACTGTTTGTGGTAGATAAACGTCGTAATGACCTCCGCCAGCAAAACAAATTAGATTCTGGGTATTTTTAGATTCTAAATTCTCGAAATCACTTATTGATTCAAGTTCTGAAAGTGATGGCGGAACATTTAAACCATCATTTAGTTTTAATGTTTCAGGTATATGGGTAAATAAATCATCTAAAGAACTTATAGAAAGCTCTTCGAACATTTTCTTTAAATCTATTTCAGAATGTGGTACAAACATTAACTTAAAAACCTCTTATATAACAAATTTCCCTCTATTAAATTACCACGAATATCAAACTCTACTAAATCGTCAGCGGGATTACTTTTGAATAATACAAAGCCGATTGGGTAGCCTAATATAGGTGATATATTGCCAGAAGTTACAATACCTTCTACCCCATCAGATGAACAAATTGTCCCTGTACGAGCTATCTGTTTTGCATTCAATTTGAATCTTTTGAGGTGTTTGTGTTCTTTGGATTCAATTTGGTAATCGATTACATCTTTTCCTAAATAATCATCTTTATTGGTTACAGTCCACTTAAGTCCTGCTTCAATTGGTGAAATGTCATCAGTTAATTCAAAACCATATAAAGGCAAAGACGCTTCAAGTCTTAATGTATCTCTAGAGCCTAAACCACAAGGTTTAACACCTTTAGCCTCCAATTCAGATATAAAACCTACTGTATCGTTAGTGTCTAGCATAACCTCAAGGCCATCCTCACCTGTATAACCTGTTCTCGCATATACATATTTTCCTTCTTTTGAAGTTGAGAATTTATCAGGAACAGACATAATATTGCTAACAATATCTATCGCTTTCTTACCTTGAACAGCTATTAAATCTGTATTCATAGTGAGGTCTTCATAGTTAATTGAATGAATATCTAAATGTGTTTTAATTTTATTTGTATTGCTTGCATTGCATATAAGTATCAAGTCATCTTCAAATTTCCAAAATATAACATCATCTATGGCAGTTCCGTCTTCAGAAGTAAAAATTGAATACAGAGCTTTTGTATTACTTATATTTTTAAGATCAGAACAAATTAAATAATTAATTTCTTCAATTTGAGAGTAATTTAAACGAAGCCGTCCCATATGAGACACGTCAAAATAGCCTGCCGACTCTCTTACGTAATGATGTTCTTTTAATGTTCCATCATAAGAGAATGGCATAGACCAACCAGCAAAATCAATTATTTTAGCATTTTTACTTAAATGGAAGTCGTAAAGAGAAGTGGTTTTTGATTCTGACATTAAGAAATAAATGATTCATATTGCTGGTACGACATACCAGAATCATCCATTTCTTTTATTTCAGCTTTAACCATCCAGCCTTCACCTACTGGATCATTATTGATTAGTTCTGGTTCAGTTTCTAAATTTGAATTTACTTCAGTTATAACACAATTCATTGGTGCATAGGCTTCTGCTACAGTTTTAGTTGCTTCAACTTCTACAATTGCATCACCTTTATTAAATTCTTGACCTACCTCAGGTAATGTTACAAAGACTATATCTCCAAGCTCTCCCTGTGCGTAGTCAGAAATTCCAACAGTTACACTGTCACCATTAACTATGTACCATTCATGTGTTTCAAGGTATTTTGTTTCTGACATTGCTCCCCCTTTTTTATCTTGGCTTTACAGTAGATAGACCGCCATCAACATGAATGGTCTGACCTGTAACCCATTTAGCATCTGGGCTTAATAACCACTTTATAACAGGAAGTATATCATCTGCATCTCCAATTTTCGAAATAGGATGCATGTTTTTAGAAACTTCTCTTGCAGCTTCAGAGGAAAGTATTTTTTCTGACATATTCGAATCCATAATACTTGGAGCAATTACATTTACTCTTAAATTATCTTTTGCATAAGTAGCAGCAGCTGATCTAGCGAATCCTTCTATACCTGATTTTGCGGCAGCAATTGCTTCATGGTTAGATAACCCTTTTGAACCAGCAACTGATGAGAAAAATATAGCTGATCCATTTTTCATTCGTCTGGCAAAACTTGCTAGCAAATAATATGAGGAAAATAGATTAGTTGTTATAACATCATTAAATTCATCAATTGAAGTTCCATGTAATGGTTTTATTAATATTGAACCAATACAATTAACCAATCCTTTTATTTCAATATCTGTATCTATGATTTTTGCAAACTCTCTAGGTTCTACTGAATTATTTAGATCAATTACTTGATAATCTGCATTGATTACAGATGCTTGCTCTTTTAATTTTGCTTCGTCTCTACCAATAAGAAATAAATCATTTTCTTTAGATAAAGCATCAACTATGGCTGTTCCTAATGTTCCAGTAGATCCTGCAATAATGTACATAGCTATATATTAAGTTTGAATGTTTAGTTTGATAAATTGTTTGTTTTAGAAATATTGCCAAACCAATAAGCAGATTTATGAGGTTTACGGGAGTAATCATTTTTATCTATTTCTACTAAACCAAAATTCATTTTGTAGCCAAGATCCCATTCAAAATTATCAAGAACTGACCAATAAAGATAACCCATTACTTTGCCGTTTTCTGTTATGTAATCGTGAATATCATTCAATACATCCGTGACAAATTCTATTCTTTCCTCATCGTCATCAGTTGCTATACCATTTTCGGTTATGAAAATATCTTTATCAGGAAACACTGAATGAATTCTATGAAGGTTGTATAAAATTGCCTGCGGTCTATATTCATATCCCATTTTTGTTGTTCTTATTCCATCAGGTTCATATTCATGTCTTCCAGAAAATGTATCTCGAAATCTTGGAAATACATAAGCCCTGAGGAATGGAATTTTGATTTGAATCCAAGACAATGCTTTAAATAAGATGTTTGGACTTGTTCTTCTAATGCTATAAGTCTGTAAAGCTATAAAATCATCTTCGTCAGAAGCATATAAAAACTTATCTTCCATGTGATATTTTATATATTCTTTTAATGTGCTCTTGTCATCATCTTCCCACTCATGGAGTGCGTGAGTCATACCAACTTTTGCTGATGGATTATGTTCTTTAATTTTTTTCATTGAAAATTTATGGGCAGAAATAATGTTTTCAGATGCTTTAATAAACACTTTTTCATTTTGTACTCCAGGTGGAAATTTCTTTTTAGATAAATATCCAAACATTGAAAAAATTCCTGGTTCGTTAATTGTATTAAATAGTTCTATTTCTTTTGGAAGGTGTTGCATCATTACATCTACATAATTAACAAATGCTGTTGTTGTTTTTTCAGATGCCCACAAACCATCATCCATTAACCATTCAGGAGTAGTGAAATGATGAAATGTAACTATAGGAGTAATATTTTTTTCTAATAAAAGTTTTGCTTTATCCACATAATGATTAATTTCATTTAAATCGTATTTACCTGCTTGTGGCTCTACCCTGCTCCATTCAATTGAAAATCGGAATGCTCTTATTCCTAGCTCAACTAATAGATCTATGTCTTCTTTATAAAATTCATAATGTTTACAAGCCTCGTTACATGGTTCAGCACAAACAGAATTATCTTTATTCTCCCAATGAGTCCAGTCATTATTATAAATACCACCTTCAACTTGATATGAAGCGAGTGCTGTGCCGAAAATAAAATTATCTGGAAACTTCTTATTTGTCATATAAATAAATTACATAGGTTATATAAATATAAAGTACTTGAAGTAGAAATCTTATGAAGTGTTGTTGATTGTTCCAGTAATTTCTGCCATATGGAAGGTTGTTTATCCATACATATAGATTTGCACCATATAAGAGAACCAGAAGAATAATCATTGCTAAAGCAGCTTCTTTTCTATATTTTGTAAGAAGTAACAACGGAATAATGATTTCAAGAATTCCTGTGAATTGATGTACTGCCCTTGGAAAAGGAATAAAACTTGGAACTATTGCATCATAAAATTGTGGATTTAAAAAATGATTCAAACCAGCTCCAATAAAGAAGAGGATGTAAACGTAAATTAATACTTTTGTTATGTCCACTGTTTTGATTTATTTATAGCTTTATCCCATTTATTTAAATAGTGATCTCGTTGCTTACTATCCATATTTGGATTCCAAGTTTGTGATTGTGTAATAAATGAATTCATATTTTCTAACGGAAGACTGTTAATAAAAAGATAACCAGCTGCACCTGCACCTAAAGCAGTAATCTCGTTAATTTTTTGTGAAGTAACTTTTTTATCAAATATATCAGATTGAAATTGCATAAGGAGATTATTAACAACCATCCCACCATCAACATTTACAGTATCGAACGTTGTTCCAATATCTTTCTCCATTGATTCAAGCAACTCATTAGATTGATAAGCAACGGACTCTAAAACAGCTCTTGCAATATGCGATTTATTTGAAAATCTTGACAATCCCACTAATACACCTCTTGCAGTCTCGTCCCAGTGTGGAGAAAACAAGCCTGAAAAAGCTGGAACAAAATACACATCACCATTATCTTTTACACTCATAGCTAAGGATTCAATATCTTCACTATTTTCTATAATATTTAAATTGTCTCTAAGCCATTGAACTGCTGCACCTGCAATTGAAACAGATCCTTCCAGAGCATACTGAGGATCTTCACCTTCTTTTTGATATGCTACAGTACTAAGTAAGCCATTGTTAGAATGTACAATCTCATTTCCTGTATTTGTTAATGCAAAACAACCAGTTCCATAGGTATTTTTAACATCACCTGAATTTATACAATTTTGACCAAATAGTGCTGCTTGTTGATCACCTAGTACTGAAGTCAATGGAACATTTTTTAATAACTCAGAATTAGTTCCAAAATTATAAAGAGATGGTTTTATCTCTGGTAGTGAATTTTCTGGAATTTCCAATGTGTTTAATATGTCTTTCATCCATTTCAATGATTCCAAATCCATCAATAAAGTTCTGCTTGCATTTGTTACATCTGTTACGTGTTCTCCAGTAAGCTTAAAAAGCAACCAACTATCAATTGTTCCAAAGGATAAATCATTTTCTTCACGTGCTTGTTTCACATCCTCAACATTTCTCAATAACCATAAAATTTTGGATAATGAAAAATATGTAGCAATTGGTAATCCTGTCTTAGAAAATGATTCCTCTAATTCAGTTATTCCTTTAAGTTCATCACAAATATTTTGTGTTCTAGTATCTTGCCAGACTAATGCATTATGTAACGGCTCTGCTGTTGATTTTCTCCAAGCTAATGTAGTTTCTCTTTGATTTGTAATACCAATGCTATCTAACTGGTCAATTGAAAATTCTTTATCTACTTTATTAATACAATTAAGTACAGTTTCCCATATTTCATTAGGATCATGCTCTACAGAGACCTCATCAGGAAGGTATTGTGTAAACTCTTGTTGGTGTTGCTTAATTATTGAGCCAGTATCATCAAAAACTATAAATCTTGAACTTGTTGTTCCCTGATCAATAGCTCCAAAATATTTCATAACTTTTATTTTAAATTTTTAAATATAATTATGTCCAATAAAAGAATTATATCCCGTTTTGAGAACCAAAAGGACCAATGATAGTTCCCATGATAAATCCATAGGTGAATCCGTAAAAGAAACCAATTTTAAGATATTTTATAGTCTCATTTCTAAATCGAAGCTTACCGTCATCTTCGAAACGAAACTTATATCTATATTTGCCAGAAAAAGTATGTCGTACGACTGGATAGAGATAAAATATAAAACCAATACCAATACCTGATAAGATTCCTTCAATAAGTCTTGATAAAACTTCTTCTAACATTCTTTCAATTTAGTGACGTTCATAAATTATCGAGATACAATAAGGTGACTAATTATGGATTATCTGTACGACGATACAACTGTTTATATAATTTTATTTATTGTCGCCTTTTTTGCTTCTTTAATTGATTCCATTGCAGGAGGTGGAGGGTTATTGACGACTCCATCAATGCTTCTTGTTGGTATTGCTCCACTGAATGTTCTAGCAACTAATAAATTTCAATCTTGCTTTGGCACGTTTACATCAACTTTTAATTATTACAAAAACGGATTACTGGTAGAAAAGAAAAGAGTTTTATATTTTGTATTAGCATTCACTGGTTCTTCTATAGGTACATTACTTGTAAGTAGAATTTCAAATGAAACTCTAGAATCAGTCATACCAATTTTATTGATCAGTGCAGCAATATTTTTTATCACAAACAAAGGACCATCTGGAGTAAAACAAAATGAGAAATTACTTATCATCTTCAATTTAGTTGTATTTGCTATTGGATTTTATGACGGATTTTTTGGACCTGGTACAGGTTCATTTTTTGTTTTATCTTTCATCATTATTAAAGGAGCAAATATTATGGAAGCAACAGCAGTAACAAAACTTTTAAATTTTGCATCTAATTTTGCGGCATTTATTATTTTTGCATTTCAAGGTTATGTACTTTGGTATCTTGGATTAATTATGGCAGTTGCTCAAATAGCTGGTGCCTATACGGGGTCTAGATTTGCAATCAAAAATGGAGAGAAAGTTGTTCGTCCAGTTCTAGTGATAGTTTCAATACTTTTATCACTAAGAATACTTATTGGATAAAAAAAACCGGTAGACATGCTACCGGTCGTAAAACAATTTTAACCTTTATCTATTTAAGATTCTCAGCTGATGTTTTTCCGTTATTTTCTTGTAAGTCGTACTCTACTTCTTGACCTTCATCAAGATCCTGCATACCTGCACTTTTAACAGCTGAGATATGTACAAATACGTCATCGCCGCCTTCGTCGGCTTCGATAAATCCGTATCCTTTAGTGGAGTTAAACCATTTCACTTTGCCTTTCGGCATATTTCTCCTTATTTTTCGTCATGTCTTGTAAAAGACATCTTAACTATACATCTACTTAGATATAAGTTAAATATTTAAATTAAATTTATTGCTTGGTGTACTACTTCGATTGATTCATCCCTTTTTGATGGCTCTAGGTCGAGTAGCTGAAGATAGACAGCTTCAATCCCGACTTCCTGCCACATGGATAATGTTTTTACTACATCTTCTGGGGTACCGTATAAATAACTTCTCTCTTGCCAGTTCTTTGCAATTTCATCTTCTGGTTGAATAAGGGCTTTTGCTGCAGCAACTAGTGAGTTATCAACACTTTCTTTTGTTAGACCTACAACTGGTGGGCACGCAGTTGTTATTTCTAATTTATCAATATCTCTATTGTTATCAGATGCAACCGATTTAAATAAAGAAATACTATTTTCTAATATTTCTTTTGGACCTGCATATATATTAAATTCATCGGAGTATTTACCAGCTAAAGTTGGAGTCTTAACTTTTCCACCACCACCTATAATTATTGGAATCTCAGATAATGATGCTGGCTCAACAGGAAACTTTTCTAATTGATAATACTTCCCTTTAAAACCCTGATTATCTCCAGATAAAGCTTCTCTTATGTAAATTAATGATTCCTCTAACATTTCAAATCTTGTTTTTAAATCTGGAAACGGAATACCAAAAAGTTCATGTTCAATCTCTAACCAACCTGTGCCGACACCTAATCTAAATCTATTTGGTGCCATTTCATTAATAGTTGATGCCATCTTTACAAGAACACTTGGATGCCTAAACGTTATTGGAGAAACCAATATAGAATATACCATTTTCTCTGTGTCTCGTACTAAACCTGCGCTTGCAGTAAGTAAATCTAAAGCAGGTGCTGGATTTTCTTTATCGTGTCTCTGTTTACCAACTATGTAGTGATCAGGTAAACCAATTCTCTCAATTTGATTTTGTTCTGCCCAAGTAGATAAGTTAAGTAAGGTATCGTAACTTCCTCTTGCTTGGATATAGATTTTCATTATGCTGTTTTTTTCTTATCTTTATATTCTTCTTCTAAAAACTTCATAGCTAGTGTAGCTAATTCATTTGCATCTACTCCAAAATCTCTGCAGTAATTTTTAATTGCTAAATATGCTGGGTTCTCATCTCTATAAGGAACATCTTTAAAATACATTTGGTTAAAACCTTTAGCTATATCGTTTATTTCTTTAAATGAAATATCTTCTCCATTTCTTAACTTTTCTATACCACTATCTAAAGCTAGGTGTGCGAATGTTGCATATTTTGCTGCATAGGTATCGAATAATTGATTTCTTCGAAAATTAATTTCAGCAATCAACAAATTGTTATGTAATCGACGATTGATAGTAGATTTATTTTTATCTAGTTGTTTTGCTATCTCAGCACCATTTAACCCAAACGATGTAAAAAACGCTATCTGATAATCTAGTGCATCAAGGTTTCTATCAAACTTATCCATATAGTAATTTTAGCAACTCAAAACGTCACTATAAACGCAATGATTATGGGGTTTCTTAGTTTTAAATTTTTAATGCTTAGATTAACAACTTAAATAAATAAGCGTTTATAAAAAAAGGAGCTCAGACAGAGAACTCCCTTTTTCTTTTTAAATTACCTAAATTGTAAAATGTAAAAACAACTTAAGCATCTTAATTGTACATTTAATATTTTCTAAAACATAAATTTGTTTTTTTAATTGTATTAGTGATATAACAAAAAGTTGCGTTTAGATAATTTATGTAAAAATTAAATATATTTTACAATATCATCTATGAAGGCAAATAAATTCTTTATAGGTTCAATAATTGTAGTAATTATTTGTTTCTTGATCTATATCTCGTTTGCACTAATTTCAATACCATTTGTATTGCTTTTATCATTATTTACTTAATACCTAATTTTTTTGAAAATAAACATAGAACATAAACGATATCCAAGATAGTTAAATATAGTTGAAGGGATAACCTGAGTCGGAGAGTTATTAGGACTGAATAATGGCAATGGAACTACTTAAAAAGTTTAAGGTCCGAAAAAGTCTTTTTTAAATTTCATTGTTTATTTTTTGAAAGATAAGAGGGTTCCCATCCTGGAGAAACCCCTTATCCAATTGACTATTTAAATTCCTCAAAATAGATAGTCAGTTGGATGATAGTAATTTTACTTAGATAACTATGAAATTTAATACATATTGTTAAAACAAATAGAATGACTTCTTCCTTGTAAGGGAAGAACGATTAAATACTAGATGATATCAGAGAGTATCAATTTAGAACATCAATAAACATAAGGCTTGTGCTAGTCAGTACCAGAAGCTACCAGGTTTTGTCATATGTTTTGGAACAGAATGGGCGTCATTTGGGCGTCAAAATTTTAAACAATTTTGTATCATTTACTTATCTACTT
>Ga0181603_10000075_pt1 | contig 71002 bp, 76 predicted proteins | sample 041ome_13_FD_148633 | JGI IMG/M metagenome (GOLD analysis project Ga0181603, IMG submission 148633) | Coastal salt marsh microbial communities from the Groves Creek Marsh, Skidaway Island, Georgia - 041409US metaG (spades assembly) | ecosystem: Environmental > Aquatic > Marine > Intertidal zone...
ATTGTTTTTACTGGGGTTATTCCTATTGCTGGAGATCAAGTTACTAGTGATATTGCACAGGCTTTAAGAACTCCAACTCCTCAAGCAGAGGATATAAAACAAAAACATGGATGCGCTGTTGCTGAGTTCACTAAAGATGATGAAAGCATTGAAGTTCCTGGTGTTGGAGGTAGACCTACCAGAGAACTTTCTAGAAGCTCTCTCGCTGACATAATTCAACCAAGATACACTGAGTTATTTGAACTTGTAAAAGCAGAAATAACAAGAAATGGCTTTGAAGATAAAATCTCAGCAGGCATTGTATTTACTGGTGGTACCTCAAAGATGGAAGGTGTTGTTGAGTTAGCTGAATCTATTTTCCAAACATCTGTAAGACTTGGCATTCCTAATAAGTTCTCAGGAATGGAAAGTATTTTACAGAATCCAATTTATGCAACGTCAATTGGTTTGGTTGATCATGGCTTTAAACAAAAAAATGAAGATTTAATTGCTGAACAAAATCAAAGTTGGGTTTCGAAGTTATTAAAAATTGTCAAAAGCGAGTATTGATTCTATAAATCAATTACATTAGAATGCGTTTTCCTTGGTTTATACCAATAAAGGTATAAATCTTTAACCATAAGGTAAATAAATGAAAAAATACGAAGCAGTCATAGTTTTAAACCCCAACCTTTCATCAAAGGTAGATGAATTTAAAAAAGATTTCGAAAAACTACTAAAAGATAATTCTTTTTCAATTGTAAAAACTGAAGATATTGGTAGAAGACAGTTAGCATATTCAATTGCTAACCATAATAAGGGACACTATATTTTATTTAATTTAGAAGGAGATCCTTCTAAATTATTGGAAATCGAAACTAAAATAAAATATAACGAGTCTATAATCAGGCACTTATTTTTAGTAGTAAAAGAGCATAATGGTGCAGATTCAAGTTTATTAATTGAATCTAAGAATAAAAAATCTGATACATCTGAGAGCGTTTCAAAAACTGAATCTGAGGAGTTAGTTGCTGAAGAACCAAAAAATGAAGATGTAGCTGAAGAGTCAACTAATTCAGAGGAAGAAAAAGAAAATGAGTAAATATGAGCTCCCAAAGAGATTTGATTACAAGGATATAGATATTCTTAAGCAGTTTATTACTGAAACTGGAAAAATAATACCTGCAAGAGTTACAGGCGTATCAGCTTCAAATCAAAGGAAGCTTACTAAATCAATTAAAATTGCTAGATTTTTAGCACTTTTACCATATACGGATATGCATCAATAAGACTATGAAAATTATACTTTTAGACAAAATACAAAGACTTGGTGAAATTGGTGACATTGTGGAAGTCAACTCTGGCTACGCTAGAAATTTTCTTATTCCACAAAAGAAAGCCGCTTTTGCTAGTGAAAAAAACATTGCTGAAGTAGAAGCAAGAAAAGATGAATTAGCAGCAGCTTCAGCAGATCTTTTAACAAAAGCTCAAGCAAGAGCTGAAACAATAGTTGGTAAAGTTTGCGAAATAGCTGTCCCAGTTACTGAAGAGGGCGCTTTATATGGATCTGTTGGTACAAGAGAAATTTCAGAAGCTTTTGCAAGTATAGATACCGAAATTGACAAAAGTGAGGTTCAACTTCCAGAAGGTCCAATTAAAGAGACTGGTGATCATATAATTACAATTGCAGTTCATCCTGAGGTTTCTGTAGAAGTTACAGTAAAAGTATTAGCTGAGTAGTTGTATATTTTGAAATATGATGTAAAAATCATATTCCGATGTCAGACTTATCATTAAACCAAAACGAGCAAGCTAGAGAGGCTGAAAGGGCAGTTCTCGGTGGTTTAATGCTCGAAACACATCGATTCGATACCGTAATTCAAGTTATCAAAGAAAATGATTTTGATGGGAAAGATCATCAGATTATTTTTCAATCAATGTCTGAGCTCATTGAAGAAAATAAGCCATTAGATCCTCTTACTGTTTCAGAAAAACTAGATAATAAGAATTCTTTAAATAAAGTAGGAGGTAAAGATTATTTAATTGAACTTGCTACCTCTACGCCATCTGCAGCAAATCTTGAAGCTTACGCAGAAATTATTAGACAAAGATCTATTAAAAGAAAATTAATGAAAGCTAATTCAGAAATAGCTGAGTTAATAAACAACCCACAAGGACAAGATGGGAATGCGCTTTTAGATAAAGCTGAAAGTATGATATTTGCTTTAAACGATGAAACCAGTCAAAACGATCAAAGCCTTCAATCGATGAAGGAGCTTATTCCATCAACAATGGATAGACTCCATGAGTTATCTAACAAAGCAGGTGGTTTAATTGGATCATCTACTGGTTTTAAAGATCTTGATAAAAAATTGCAAGGAATCCAAGATGGCGATCTTATTGTGGTAGCTGGAAGGCCTAGTATGGGTAAGACATCTTTTGCAATGAATATAGCTGAGAATGTTTTATTAGAAAAAGACAATGATGGCGCTGTATTAATCTTCAGTTTAGAAATGCCTGGTGAATCTTTGACTACAAGAATGCTTTCTGGAATGAGCAAACTTAATCAACAAAACGTTAGATCAGGAATGCTTAAAGATAATGAATTAAGATTACTATTACAAGAAGGAGAAAGGCTTAAAAATCTCCCTTTATGGATTGATGATAGTTCTTTATTAACTCCAATGGAACTTCGTGCAAAAGCAAGGAGATTGGCTAGGCAGGAAGAAAATGGACTATCTTTAATAGTTGTAGACTATTTACAATTAATGCAATTACCTACTTCAAATGAAAATAGGGTTAATCAGATCTCAGAAATATCAAGATCTTTAAAATCTCTTGCAAAAGAACTTAATGTTCCAGTGATTGCATTATCACAGTTAAATAGGGCTGTTGAACAAAGGCCAAATAAAAGACCGATAATGGCCGATCTAAGAGATTCAGGTGCTATTGAGCAAGATGCTGATGTAATTTTATTTATCTATAGAGATGAGGTCTATAACGAAGATTCAGATCAAGGAAACAAGGCAGAAATTATTATAGGCAAACAAAGGAATGGTCCTATTGGTACCGTGAATCTAACATTTCTTAAAGAATATACACGTTTTGAAAATTTCTCTAGTGATAGTTACTACGAATCATTTGAATGACAACCTTAAACAGCTTTCTTGAAATAGATCCGTCTATCATAAGAAGCAACATACAAAAGCTTAAAAATAAAACTTCCAAACCTTTAAATTTCATGGCTGTTGTTAAGTCTGATTCTTATGGACACATATTAAATAATCTAGCTTCTGATATAGATGATTTAGTAGATGGTTATGGGGTTGTAAGGCTTGATGAGGCCACAAATCTAAGAAAAGTATCAAATAAAAAGATACTTTTAATGCAAGGAGTATATTCTCAAGAGGATTTCCTATTGGCAAAAGAGCATAACCTTGATTTGGTTGTTCATAATCAACACCAATTAAAAATTATTATTGATAACAAAAATTTTAATAATCTGTGGTTTAAAGTTAACACAGGCATGAATAGGCTTGGTTTCGAGGAAGATGAATTTTTAAAAATTTATGATGAATATTTAAAAGATTTAAATTTTACACTTATGACTCACTTGGCTTCATCTAATAACAAAGAAGATCCATCTAATGAGAAACAATTCAAAAGGTTTGAAGAGTTATGCGAAAACCTTCATTCAGGAGTTACAAAAAGCGTTGGAAATACTGGATGCCTAATTAATTTTCCTGATAAATGCTTTGATTGGATAAGAGTCGGAATTGGAATGTATGGAGGTTACATAGGTGACAATGATTTAGAAACAGCAATGACACTTAAATCTCCTATTATAAATATTAGAGAAATTAACAAGGGTGATAAGGTTGGATATGACGGAAGAGCTATTGCAGAAAAAAAAATGAGAATAGCTTCAGTATATTTTGGTTATGCAGATGGTCTACCTCAATACATAAAAGATGGAACTATTGTAAGAATAAATAATCAAGATGCCTGTATTTTTGGAAAAGTTAGCATGGATTTAACTACCATAGATGTTACTGATATAAGAGAATGCAGTATTGGTGATTGGTGTGAATTTTTTTCTCCAAAGCATTCAATAAATAATATAGCAGCTAACAATAATCTAATTTCTTACGATTTAATGATAAGAATTAAATCAAGAGTTAAAAGAATTTATAAAAAAATTACATAATTTTTAAGCATATTAAAGAATATTTATTTCACTATTAAGCTTATTCTGTTATTCTGTTATCCCATCATGATTCAATTAAATGATGGCAAATACTAAGTACATTTTCATTACCGGAGGAGTGGTTTCATCACTCGGAAAAGGTATAGCTGCAGCATCTATAGGCGCATTGTTAGAATCTAGAGGGTTATCAGTTTCTCTTATTAAAGTAGATCCATATATAAATGTAGACCCCGGGACTATGAGTCCATTTCAACATGGTGAAGTTTTTGTTACCAATGATGGAACTGAGACTGATTTAGACCTAGGTCACTATGAGAGATTTGTAAGGTTTGAGGCATCCAAAAAGAATAACTTTACTGCTGGAAAAGTCTATGAAACGGTTATTAGAAATGAAAGAAAAGGTAACTACCTAGGAGGAACGGTTCAAGTTATCCCGCATATCACAAATGAAATAAAGAAAAGAATCAAAAAGGGAGGACAAGGTAAAGACATAGCAATTGTTGAAATTGGTGGAACTGTAGGTGATATCGAAAGCCAACCATTCGTTGAAGCAATTAGACAAATGGCTTTAGAACTTCCTTCAACTTCATGGGCATTTGTGCATTTAACCTTAGTACCTTTTATTAAAGCTTCGGGAGAACTTAAAACAAAACCTACCCAACACTCTGTAAAAGAACTTAGATCATTAGGCATCGGCCCAGACTGTCTAATATGCAGGTCTGAGCAAGAACTACCTAAAGATGAAAGAAAGAAAATTGCCTTATTTTGCTCAGTCCCTCAAGACAATGTTATCTCAATGCATGATGTAGATACAGTTTACTCAATACCACTTCTTTTGAATAAACAAAAAGTAGATAAGATTATATTAAAGAAGCTAAATATTAAATCTAAAGAGCCAAAACTATCTGATTGGAAAAGGGTTGTGAATGCGAGTCTTAACCCTCAAAAAGAAGTTAATATTGCTTTTGTTGGCAAATATACTGAGTTACAAGATTCATACAAATCTATAAATGAAGCTTTAGAGCACGCAGGCATTAAGCATAAAACAAAAGTTAATATCAACTTTGTACTCGCTGAGACCTTGTCTACAAAAAACGTAAAAAAAGTATTATCTAAGACTGATGCTGTATTAGTTCCTGGTGGTTTTGGAGATAGGGGCATTGAGGGAATGATTTTGGCTTGTAAGTATGCAAGAGAAAATCAAATTCCATATCTTGGTATATGTTTGGGAATGCAAGTTGCAATGATTGAATATGCAAGAAATGTTTTGAAATTAAAAGGAGCAAATAGCACAGAATTCGATCCTAAAACGGACCATCCAATTATTGCATTAATTACAGAATGGAATGATATATCAGGTAAGAAAGAGCAAAGAGATAAGAATTCTGATCTTGGTGGCACTATGAGACTGGGTGGCCAAGTATGTAAACTTAAAAAATCTTCAAAGGCGTATAAAATGTATAAAAAACCTGAAATAGTTGAAAGACATAGACATAGATATGAAGTTAATCCTAAATATGTAGATCAGTTTTCTAATTCTGGACTTAATTTAGTTGGAACTTCAGTAGATGGTAAATTGGTTGAGATGATAGAAATTTCAGATCATAAATGGTTTTTAGCATGTCAATTTCATCCAGAGTTTACATCTAATCCAAGAGACGGACATCCTATCTTCAATAGCTATATTAAGAGTACAATATATAGTTAATTATGAATGACATAAAACTTAGAAACTTTACCATTGGTAATTCCCAACCATTATCACTTATGGGTGGAATGAATGTGCTTGAATCAAGAGATTTAGTTCTTGAAGTGGCAGAAAAATTTAAATCAGTTTCAGAAAAACTTCAGATTAATTACATTTTTAAGGGTTCTTTTGACAAGGCTAACAGAAGCTCAGTATCATCTTTTAGGGGCCCCGGTATGGATGAGGGTCTTAAATTACTTCAAGAAGTATCAACAGAATTTAATGTTCCTGTAATTACTGATATTCATGAGCCAGATCAAGCAAAACCAGTAAGCGAGGTTTGTGAAGTTGTTCAAATACCAGCTTTCTTGGCAAGACAGACTGACTTAGTTGTTGCTGCTGCTAAAACAGATGCTATTTTGCAATTTAAAAAACCACAATTTTTATCTGCTCCAGAGATGAAAAATATTATAGAAAAATGTGAATCGGCTGGTAATACTAAGATTACCTTGTGCGAAAGAGGCAATTCATTTGGTTATAACAATTTAGTTGTAGATACATTGAACTTTCAAATTCTTAAAAATCTTGGTAAGCCAACAATTTTTGATGTAACACATTCACTTCAATTACCAGGAGGTCTTGGAAATGCTGCTGGTGGAAGAAGAGAGTATCTTTTAAGTTTAGCAAAAGCTGGAATTTCTCAGGGAATAGCTGGTTTGTTTTTAGAAGCACACCCAGATCCAGATTCGGCTAAATGTGATGGGCCGTGTGCGCTTCGCCTTGATATGTTAGAGCCTTTCTTAAAGCAGATTAAAGATTTAGATGTGTTTGTTAAAAGCCAAGAAAATTTAGATATTTATTAATAGTCATGGCATTAATTCAATCAGTGAAAGCTATTCAAGTTTTAGATTCAAGAGGATTACCAACAGTTTCTTGCAAAATAACATTAGACAATGGCATTACAGCAAGCTCAACAGTTCCTAGTGGCGCATCTACTGGAACAAAAGAGGCACTTGAATTAAGAGATGGTGGAGACTTTTATAAGGGTAAAGGGGTTGAGAAAGCTGTAAATAATATTAATACTCTTATTAACCCGCTGCTTGAAAAATTAGATCCAAGAGATCAACAATTAATTGATCAAAAATTAATTGATTTAGATGGAACTAAAGATAAATCAAATATTGGGGCTAATGCTATTCTAGCTGTTTCGTTAGCAGTTTCTCATGCTGCCGCAAAAGATAACAATGTTTCTTTACATGAACATTTTCTAGAAATCTATCACAATATAACTGGTCAAAAAGTTAATCCTAGTTTACCTATGCCTATGTTAAACATTCTTAATGGCGGGGAGCATGCTGATAATAATATAGATATTCAAGAATTTATGATTATTCCCAGAGGCGCCAATACTTTCAAAGAGGCTATGAGATGGTCCTCAGAAATATATTGGAATCTTAAATCAATCCTAAAAGAAAAAAAATTATCTACGGGAGTTGGTGATGAAGGAGGCTTTGCCCCTAATTTACAATCAAACGAAGAGGCTATTAAATTAATCATCGAAGCAATAAATGCTTCAAATCTTATTCCTGGAGAAGATGTTTTTATTGCTCTAGATTGCGCGGCTAGTGAATTTTATGATGGTACAAAATACAACCTAGCTGGAGAAAATAAATCACTAGACTCAACAGCATTTGCAAACTATTTAGAAGAGTTAGTTGATAAATATCCAATAATTTCTATTGAAGATGGAATGGATGAAAATGATAACGAGGGCTGGAAGATTTTAACTGAAAAAATTGGCTCGAGATGCCAATTAGTTGGAGATGATTTATTTGTAACAAACAAAACTATTTTTCAAGAGGGTATAAATAATAATTTAGCTAACTCAATTCTTATTAAGTTCAATCAAATTGGTTCTATTACAGAAACAATCGAAACTATCCAGATAGCAAATAAGCACTCATATAAATCAATTATCTCTCACAGATCTGGTGAAACTGAAGATACTACTATATCTGATTTAGCTGTAGGCTTGGGAGCAGGTCAAATTAAAACTGGAGCTCCTTGTAGATCGGATAGGGTTGCAAAATATAATCGATTATTATGGATAGAAGAGGAGTCTCCAAATATCAATCTTAGTCAATGAATAGGCTTTTTTATTTCCTAGCTTTAGTCTTATTTCTCTTAATAATATTGCTCTTAAATAGTATTTTTTTTGGCACTAATTCTTATAGCAAGAAATCTCAAATCATAAATGAGAACAATCTTCAACAAGAGCAAAATGATGAACTGAAGAAACAAAATGATGCTTTAGAATTTGAAATTCAAAATGCGCAAAAATCGAAAGAACATGTTGAAAATTTTGCTAGAGAAAAATTAAACTTGGTATATCCTGACGAAGAGTTCATAACATTTAAAGAAGAAGATAAGTCTGAAGATGAAAAATAGAGTATTGGCAATAATTCCTGCTGCAGGAATTGGTGAAAGGTTTAAAAGCAATATTCCCAAACAATATGAATATTTAGATGGCTGTTCTGTAATAGAGAAAACATTACAACCATTCATAGAATCTGAATTAATATCAAAAATAATAATACCCGTCTCAAAATTAGATTCTTTTATAGAAAAACAAAGTTTTTTTGATAATGAAAAAGTGGTTGTAATTGAAGGTGGTAAGACCAGAGCCTTCTCAGTCTTAAATGCTTTAAATGAGATAGATGATAGTAATTTTGATTATGTTATTACCCATGATGCAGCAAGGCCAAACATATCTAGCGAAGATATAAGTACAATTTATAATGAAATAATTTCATCTAATGCAGATTGCTCGTTCTTCTATAAACCAATTGTTGATTCAATTAAACAAGCCCAATCTAATACAACCCTTAATAAACAAGATTATTATTTAGTTCAAACTCCTCAGATATCAAAAACCACTAAATTAAAATTATCGCTATCATCCTTGATATCTAAAAATATTGATGTACCAGATGAGTCTTTTGCAATGGAGCATGAGAATTATCTTGTATCAAAGATAGAAGGAAAGGCTTCAAATATAAAAATTACCCACAGTCATGACTTAGACCTTGTAAAAAAATTCAATGCTAGAGTTGGAACTGGTTTTGATTTACATACCTATAGGGCAGGAAAGGGATTTACTATAGGCGGTTATTTCCTTGAATGTGACTATGAAATTGAAGCGCATTCTGATGGCGATGTTCTTTTGCATTCAATTGCTGACTCTATTCTTGGTGCAGCTGCTTTAGGAGATATAGGAATATTTTTTTCAGATAAAGATCCTTCCAATAAGGGACTTGATAGCAAAAAGATTATTGATTTTTGCCTAGAGAAAATTAATAAAATGAACCTAGAGATACATAATATTGATGCAACAATAATATGTGAGTCACCTAAAATCAGTCCTCATAGGGAAAAGATTATCGAAAGTTTGTCAAAAATTCTAAAGATTTCTAAATCTAATATTGGTTTAAAGGCTACAACCTCAGAAAAGCTTGGTATTATAGGTAAGCACAAGGCTATAGCAGTTCAATCATTAGTAAATCTTAAGCAAATCATATGAAAATCTTATTAACAAATGATGATGGGTATCAAGCACCTAACATCCAAAATCTTTATAGAAAATTATCTCAAAATCATGACGTATGGATAATTGCTCCTGAAAATAATTGCAGTGGTATGAGTGCAGCTATTTCATTTTTAAAAGATACAGAAATAAGACAAGTAGAAGAAAGAATTTATGCTGTAGATGGCACTCCTGCTGACTGTACTTATTTTGGTTTATTGGGAATTGTTGATTTTGAATTTGATATGGTTGTGTCTGGAATTAATCATGGAGCGAATCTTGGAACAGATGTGATCTATTCAGGAACAGTCGGAGCAGCAGTTGGCGGAAGAAAATTGAAGTATCCTCCCTTAGCGCTTTCAGTTGCTTCATATGAAACAGTAAATATGGATTTTATCGTTAATAAAACAGCTAAAATTATTGATACTATCAAAAGTCTGCCTAAGCAATTTCACGGTAAAGTTTTTAATGTAAATTTTCCAGATTTGTCAGAAGATGAATGTAAGGGAATCAAAATAACTTCTTTGGCAAAAAGGGGAGTTCCTTCAAAGCCAATTGTCATAAGTTCAGATGGGGATATTAAGAAGTATAGATATAATTTATCGGGTGAGCCAGTTGATGAACCTACATTAACAGATGCTAGAGCAGTTAAAGACGGATATATCTCTGTTTCTATTTTAGATTACGATCTAGATCAAGAACCATTAAGAGAAAATTTAAAATCTTTCTTCAATGAATAATTCAGGTTTTACATTTAGAAGAGTTAGAGAAGAGATGATAGAAACTCTTTTAGATATGGGTATAAGAGACTTCAGAGTTTTAGATGCAATGTCACAAGTGCCTAGACACATTTTTGTTGACAATGCTCTTCATTCAAGAGCCTATGAGAATAGGTCTTTAACTATAGGATATAAACAAACTATTTCTCAACCATACATTGTTGCAAAAATGACAGAACATTTAATATCACATACTAAATCTAGAGGAAAAATCTTTGATAAAGTATTAGAGCTTGGTTCTGGTTGTGGATACCAGTCAGCTGTTTTATCTTATTTTTGTGAAGAGGTGCATGCTATAGAAAGAATAAAACCCCTGGTAACTAAATCTAGGGAAAATCTAAGTCAGCTAAAGATTAAGAATGTCTTATTTAAATATGGTGATGGATATACAGACTGGGATAAAAAGCTCAAATATGATGGAGTTTTATGTGCTGCCGCACCTCGACAATACCCACAGGATTTAGTTGATTGCCTGAATATAAATTCTAAAATTGTTATTCCGGTTGGCAATTCTAAATCTCAACAATTGCATGTCATAACAAAATTAGAAGGAGATGAAATTCAAGAAGATGTATTTGAGGAGGTTGCTTTTGTACCAATGCTCTCAGGAACTTCTGTTGATGGAAATGATTCATGAGTGAAAAGTTAAGATTTTTTATAGCTGGTTTTTTTGTAGGTCTTGCTGAACTTCTTCCAGGTATATCAGGCTCTACTGTTGCTATAGCTTTTAATGTTTATGAAAAATTTATTTTATTTTTATCTAATTTAAAAATTAATAATCTGTCATTTAATCTTAAAAAATTAAATAAAGTCTTTTTTCTTGATTTAATAATTCCATTTTTTATTGCTATGGCAATTAGCGTCATATTTGCTTCAAAATTTATTTTATTTTTATATTCTGAATATACGAATGGATTTTTAACATTTCTAGCAATCTTAATGTGTTTAATATCTTTGTTGATTGCCTATAGATTAAAAAAAGAATTTGAGATTAATTTGTATTGGTTTATTTATTTTCTAGCTGGTGCAATTCTTGGAATAATTCTTAATAACATTGATTTTGTATCAAACGATACATCATTTTTTATATTTATCTTAATTGGATTTATAGCGTTTTCTTTTTTCCTACTTCCAGGGATTTCAGGCAGCGCAATTTTGTTATCAATTGGAGTTTATGAGATTATTATCGGCTCTATAGCAAATGTAGAGTTTGAAGTATTGGTTCCTTTTGCAATAGGGTGTTTGACTTCATTGTTATTAATGCCAAAGATAATCAACTTTTTATTGTCTCAATATAAATTAAATATAATGATTTTCTTTGCTGCTTTAATATTTGTAAGCGGAATTCTTATTTTTCCAAGCTAACTTGTTTATAGACCTATTAAATCTCTTTTATTTTTTACAGTCTCGTATTTTTCAGCTTCTGGAAGAGGGTCTTTTGCTTCTGTAATATTTTCATAGACTTCTGAGAGCCTTGCATTTATTTCTATGAAATCAATTTGATCTTCTGGTAATTCATCTTCAGAAACAATCGCTTCTATAGGACATTCAGGTTCACATAACGCACAATCAATACATTCATCAGGATGTATAACTAAAAAATCAGGGCCTTCATAAAAGCAATCAACAGGACAAACTTCTACACAATCTGTGTATTTACATTTTATACAAGATTCAGTTACTACAAATGCCATAATTTAATGTTGATACTTTATTATAAAAGTGTGACTGTAAGATAAAATAAAGAAAAAATATACTTTTATGTTGTAAATTTCTTAATTACTATTATACTGTATAAATATACAGTAAGGAGTTATTATGGCTAAATCAAAAGATACAGGTTCAAAATCATTAAAAGATACGCTTGCAGATATAGATAGTCATTTCGGTAAAGGTACCGTAATGAGAATGGGGGATAGAGAAATCCTTGATATTCCTTCGATTTCAACTGGCTCAGTAGGCTTAGATATAGCTTTAGGTATTGGTGGCATTCCTAAAGGAAGAGTTACTGAGATATATGGACCAGAATCTTCTGGTAAAACTACTCTAACACTTCAGATTATTGCACAATGTCAAAAAGAAGGTGGTACATGTGCATTTATTGATGCAGAGCATGCATTAGATCCTCAATATGCTGAAAAGCTTGGTGTAAATGTTGATGAATTACTATTATCACAACCCGATACTGGTGAACAAGCTCTTGAAGTAGCTGACATGTTAGTTAGATCAAATAGTGTTGATTTAGTAATTATTGATTCAGTAGCTGCTTTAGTTCCTAGAGCTGAAATAGAAGGCGAGATGGGTGATCATCATGTAGGCCTTCAAGCTAGATTAATGTCTCAGGCGCTTAGAAAGATAACAGGTAATATACAAAGATCTGGTGCGACGGTTGTATTCATTAACCAAATACGAATGAAGATTGGTGTAATGTTTGGCAGCCCTGAAACAACAACTGGTGGTAATGCTCTTAAGTTTTATTCTTCAGTAAGATTAGATATTAGAAGAATCGGTGCTGTTAAAGAAGGTGATGAAATCATGGGTAATGAGACAAGAGTAAAAGTTGTTAAAAACAAAGTTTCTCCTCCTTTTAAACAAGCTGAGTTTCAGATTATGTACGGGCAGGGAATTAATTCTGAAGGTGAAATATTGGATTACGCCCATAAGCTTGGTCTTGTTGAAAAGTCTGGTGCTTTCTACAAAATGGATGGCGAAACTATAGGGCAAGGAAAAGTAAAAGCCAGTTTATTCTTAAAAGAGAATGCAAAAATCCGTAGCAGTCTTTTAAAGGAAATTAGGAAAGCCTATATAGCCAGCAAGGCAAAATCTACAAAATAGTTTTTTGTTGATACAATTATCCCCATTAGAATTTTTTTAGTGGGGATTTTTTTATGGCAGAAAAGGCTTATATTGTTGAGGCGGTAAGAACTGCAGGTGGAAAAAGGGATGGTAAGTTAAGTCTTTGGCATCCTGCTGATCTTGGTGCAAAAGTACTAGATGAAATAACTACAAGGCTTGATATGGACCCAGCGCTTGTTGATGATGTTGTTTTTGGTTGTGTAGATCAAGTTGGCGCTCAGTCAGGTAACGTTGCAAGAAATGCAATTCTATCTTCATCATATCCTGAATCAGTTCCAGGAACTTCCGTTGATAGACAATGTGGTTCCTCTCAACAAGCAATACATTTTGCAATTCAAGCTGTAATGTCAGGGACACAAGATATTGTTATTGGCGGAGGTGTTGAAGTGATGTCAATGGTTCCAATTGGTGCTTCGGTTAAAGATGGTTATGATGCTGGCCATGGTTTTCCTTTTGATTCTGATGGTATTAAAGCTAGATATCCCGGAGTATTTTTCTCCCAATTTACAGGTGCTGAATTAGTAGCTAAGAAATGGAACCTATCAAGAGAAGACTTAGATCAATTTGCTCTTGAGAGTCATCAAAAAGCTGCAAATGCTACTGAGTTAAAATATTTTGATAGAGAGATTCTTCCGGTTCAGGCTAAAAATGCCGAAGGTATTGAAGAAATGGTTACTGCAGATGAGGGTATAAGATTTGATGCAAGTCTTGAAAAATTAGCAGGACTTAGAACTGTATCTGAAGGAGGGGTTATAACTGCTGGCAATGCTAGTCAGATTACTGACGGTGCTGCAGCAGTTCTTGTTTGTAATGAAGCTGGACTTAAAAAGATTAATGCAAACCCTAGAGCAGAAATTGTATCAATCTCAGTTGTTGGGGATGATCCTGTCTATATGTTAACTGGACCAATTCCTGCATCACATAAAGCTTTATCAGTAGCTAATTTAAGCATTGATGACATTGACTTATATGAAGTGAATGAGGCTTTTGCCCCAGTACCTTTGGCTTGGGCTGCAGAGCTTAAGGCTGATAGAACTAAACTCAATGTAAATGGTGGAGCAATGGCTCTTGGCCATCCTCTAGGTGCTACAGGAGCAAAGCTGATGACAACATTGCTTCATGAGTTAGAAAGAAGAGAAGGTACGTATGCTCTTCAAGCTATCTGTGAAGGCGGTGGAACAGCAAACGCTACTATTATTAAAAGAGTAGTTTAAGATTATTTATCTTTAAAGAAGTCTAAGATAGTTTTTGAATCTGATATTTTGCTCAGAGATGTATCTCCAGATCTCGTTCTAAATTCTATTTCCTCTGATTCTAAGAACTGCTTACCAATAATAATATTAAGTGGAACTCCTATTAACTCAGAATCTTTGATTTTAGTTCCATAACCATCTTTACGATCATCTAATAAAACATCGTAGCCCATTTCTGTAAGCTCTTTGTATAGATTATTAGATGCTTCAGCTATTTTTTCATCTTTCTCATAACCAATTGCAATAATGTTTATATCAAATGGAGCTATGCTGTGAGGCCAGATAATACCTTTATCATCATTATTTTGCTCAATAGCTGCAGCTACAAGCCTTGAAACCCCAATTCCATAACAGCCCATATATAGAGTAGATGATTTGCCTTCGTTATTTAGTACATTTGCTTTCATATCCTCTGCATAAACCTTTCCTAGCTGGAATATATGACCAACCTCTATGCCTTTTTTAATCTCAATGGTTCCCTTGCCATCAGGTGATGGTTTTCCGTCAAGAGATTCTATATTTTCACCTTCTTTTAAAAGTAGTTCAGTGTTAATAGCATACTCAGAGCTATCACTTACTGCGATGGTATCTTCTCCAGTTTCAGCCAGCACATGAAATTCTTCTGAAGCGTCTCCACCAATGGCACCTGAATCAGCTGATACTATCTTGTATTCAAGACCCATTCTCTCTAGGACTTTTTTGTAAGTATTTCTCATTGTTAAGTATGTTTCTTCAAGACAAGATTCATCAATATTAAAACTGTAAGAATCTTTCATTAAAAACTCTCTTCCTCTCATAACTCCATATCTTGGTCTTACCTCATCTCTAAATTTTGTTTGGATTTGATAAATATTCAGAGGTAATTCTTTATAACTCTTAACATTATTTCTTATAAGATCTGTAATAACTTCTTCATGAGTGGGACCTAAACAAAAATCTCTATCATGCCTATCTTGTATTCTTAAAAGCTCTGGTCCCATTTTTTCCCATCTATTGGTTTCATCCCATAATTCTTTTGGTTGAACCATTGGCATTAAAACTTCTTGAGCACCCGAGGCATCCATCTCTTCTCTAACAATATTTTCAATTTTTCTTAAGACTTTTAAGCCAAGCGGAAGCCATGTATAGATTCCTGATGCAACCTTTCTAACCATTCCAGCCCTAAGCATTAGTTTGTGACTAATAACTTCAGCTTCCTGAGGCGCATCTTTAAGAGTTGGAAGCAATATTTTTGAAAATAACATTTTATAAATTAGTTATATGTATAAATCTTAATAGTTTATAATTTTATCTTTTTTTTTAGTACTTATGCCGATTTATGACTATAAATGTTCAAATTGTGGGCAAGAATTTGAACTAATACAGAAGTTTAGTGATAAACCTAAAACTAAATGTCCAAATTGCGAACAAGATACTCTTAGTAAGCTTGTATCAGCACCATCTTTTAGATTAAAAGGTGGAGGATGGTATGAAACGGATTTTAAAACAGGCAAAAAAAAGAATTTGGTATCAAATGATAAAGAATCAGCTAATAAATCTATACAAAATGCAACAACTGACTCCAAGAATGTGACCAAACAAGATAAGATTAGTAAATAATTATAGGGAAATATTATGAGATCTCACTATTGTGGAGAAATAACTTCAAAAAATCTAAATGAAGAGATAACTATCTGTGGTTGGATTCACAAAAGACGTGATCATGGTGGGGTTATTTTTCTAGACGTAAGAGATATTAAAGGCATTTGCCAGGCTGTAATTAACCCAGACAACTCTGAATCTTTTGCAATTGCTGAAAGTTTAAGAAATGAATATGTTGTTCAAATAACTGGATTAGTAAAGGCAAGACTAGAAGGAACAATAAATAAAAATATGACAACTGGTGAAGTAGAGCTTGAAAGCAAAGATATTAAAATTCTGAGCAAAGCTGAAACTCCTGTATTTCCATTAGATGATTATCAAGATGTCAATGAAGATGTTCGCTTAAAAAATAGAGTCTTAGATTTAAGAAGACCAGAGATGAATCATAGGATTGTTACCAGATCCAAAATAACTTCAATGATACGTAATTATTTAGATGACAATGGTTTTAACGAAATAGAAACTCCTATTCTTACAAGAGCTACTCCTGAAGGAGCTAGAGATTATATTTTACCTAGTAGAGTGCAACCAGGAAATTTCTTTGCATTACCCCAATCTCCTCAGCTTTTTAAACAACTATTAATGATGGGTGGATTAGATAAGTACTATCAAATTGCTAGATGTTTTAGAGATGAAGACCTTAGAGCTGATCGCCAACCAGAATTTACTCAAATAGATATCGAAGCATCTTTTATTGATCAAAATTATATTATGGAAGTTGGCGAGGGTATGGTTAAAGGTCTTGTTGAAGAATTTTGTAACGATAAGCTAGAAGATTTTGCAGTTTTGGATTGGCACGACTCTATGAGAGATTATGGTTGCGATAAACCAGATCTTAGAATTCCTCTAAAACTTGTTGAAATTTCAGATTTAGTAAAAGATGAAGAGTTTAAGGTGTTCGCTGAGCCCGCAAAAGACAAAAATTCTAGGGTTGTAGTATTGAAAATTCCTGGAGGAAATTCACTATCAAGAGGTCAAATTGATGACTACACTAAATTTGTTTCAAAATTGGGAGCAAAAGGCCTTGCTTATATTAAGGTTAATGACAAAAGTGATCTAGAAAATGGTCTTCAATCGCCTATATTAAAATTTTTAAAGTCAGAAACAATTTCAGCATTAATTAACGATTTAGAACTTGAAAACGATGACTTGTTATTTTTTGGTGCTGGCAAAAAAAATGTTGTTAATTTGAGCATGAGTAGCTTAATTAAAAAGATAGGAGAAGACCTATCTTTATATACCTCTAAATGGGCTCCATGTTGGGTTGTAAACTTTCCTATGTTTGAAAAAAATAGTGATGGTAATTTAACTTCTCTTCATCATCCATTCACGTTACCAAATTGCTCAATTGATGAGTTAAAAAATGCTCCTGAAGATGCTATTGCATTCGCATATGATATTGTCCTGAATGGTTATGAGATCGGAGGCGGTTCTTTAAGAGTATTTGATGCTGATATGCAAAGTGCAATATTTGATATATTACAAATAAGTAAAGAAGAGGCTGAAAATAAATTTGGCTTTTTAATAAAAGCTTTATCATCAGGCTGCCCACCTCATGGCGGCATTGCGTTTGGTCTTGATAGGTTAGTAATGTTAATAACTGACACAAGTAATATAAGAGATGTTATTGCATTCCCAAAAACACAAAGCGCAACCTGTTTACTAACTGATGCACCAAGCAAGGTAGATCAATCACAATTAGATGAGCTAAAAATTATTAGTACTCACAAGGAAGATTAGATATATGGCTGGACATTCCAAATGGGCAAATATTAAGCACAGAAAAGCTAGACAAGATGCTTCTAGAGGAAAAGTTTGGACCAAAGTAATAAGAGAAATTACTGTTGCAGCAAAAGGAGGGCCAGAGCCAGATGACAACCCTAGGTTGAGACTAGCCTTAGAAAAGGCTAATGCAGCAAATATGCCTAAAGATACCATTAAAAGAGCTATAGAAAAAGGCTCTGGTACTGGTGAAACTGGCGCGCTTGAGGAAATAGTTTTGGAAGGGTATGGACCTGGAGGTGTAGCCATCTTAGTAGAAGCCATGTCTGATAATAGAAATAGAACCGTTTCAGATGTTAGGCATGCATTTTCAAAGTTTGGCGGTAATTTAGGTACGGATGGGTCAGTTTCTTATTTGTTTAATAAAATTGGCATCATTCATGTATCCAAAGATTATTCAGAGGAAGACATATTAGAGGTAGCATTAGATGCTGGAGCTGATGATTTAGTAGATGAGGGTGAATATTTCGAAATTATTACTTCCAATACAGAGCTTTCAAATGTTTTAGAGGCTCTTAAAAATAGTAATATTGAAAAGACAAATGCAGAATTAACCCTAAGAGCAGAAACTTCAGTGTCTCTAGATCAAGAAACGTCAGAAAAAGTATTAAAAATTATGGACTTTATGGATGAATTAGATGATGTTCAAGAAGTACATACAAATGCTGAATTTCCAGAAAACTTTGAGGCTGAAGAATAAAAATTGTCTATTAATTCAAGAAATAAAGGTGCTACTTTTGAAAGACAAATAGCTAATGCCTTAATAAACGATTTGAATTTAAAAAATCCTGTAAAAAGAATTCTAGAACAAACCAGAACAAAAGAGTTGCCCGACTTAATGCTAGGAAATTGGTGTATTGAGTGCAAAGCCTATGGCAGTGGAGCTGAACCAAGGCCAGATTGGTGGGATCAAGTTCTATCATCTTCACAAGGTGAAAATCAAAAGCCTGCTCTTGTTTATAAATTTAATAACAGGCCAATCAAAGTTCGTGTTCTAGCGTCATGCATAAATAATAAAATTAAGAATAATTTAATAACAGTAGATTTACTTTGGCCTGATTTTATTGAAATAATTCTTGAGTTATTTCAAGAGGATATCGAGTTGCATGAGCAAAACTTTCAAGCATAAAGATTTTGAATTAACCATATATGTTGAAGATACCGACTTTCAAGGGTTTGTATATCATGCCAATTATATAAAATACTTCGAAAGAGCTAGATCTGATTTTCTAACTAAAAATTCTATATCTCAGGAAGAGCTTAAAAAATCTAACTTAGTATTTGTAATTAAAAGAATACAAATTGATTATTTAAATCCTGCAAAGCTTGGTGAAAAGTTATTAGTTCAAACAAAAGTAGATAAAAAATCTAAAGTTAGAATGCTGTTTCATCAAAGTATAAAAAGTATTGATACCGATATACAAATATGTGAAGGTATTGTTGAAGTGTGTTTAATTGATATAGAAACAAAAACACCAAAACCTTTTCCTAATGATTTATTATTAATTTTTGATAGTGGTGAAGTAAATGAATGATATCTCTGTGTTAAATCTCTTCTTAGAAGCTGGATTGGTTGTAAAGTCTGTGATGGTAATACTATTAATAGCATCTTTATTAACATGGATAGTTATAGTAGAAAGATACAATTTTTATAAAAAGATTAAATTAATTAATGACAGTTTTCTTGAGAGATTCTGGAGTGGAGAAGACTTAAATGTTCTATATGATGAAATTAAGGATGAATCATTGCCTTTATTTGGTGCCCTTGGAGTTTTTAAAAGTGCTTTTAAAGAATTTACCCAAATTAGCACAAATTCTGAGATAACAGAGCTCGATTTAGAAGGTATTAATAGATGCATGAGAGTTGCAATAGCCTCTGATGAAGAAGAAATGAACAAACACCTTCCTTTTTTAGCAAATGTTGGATCTGTAAGTCCATATATTGGACTTTTGGGAACTGTTTGGGGGATTATGACATCTTTCCAGGGACTATCAGATGCTACTCAAGCAACTATTAATGCAGTTGCACCTGGTATTTCAGAGGCTTTGGTTGCAACAGCCATGGGTCTTTTTGCTGCTATCCCAGCTGTTATTGCTTTTAATAAATACACATCAGAGCTTGAGACAATGAGTCAGTCAACTCTAATTTTTTCTGAAGAGCTTGCTAGTATTTTTTATAAGCAGTCTTTAAAAAAATAGATGATTTACAGGCTAGGCAAAAAAAAGGAACTTAAAGCTGAAATAAACGTAGTCCCATACATAGATGTGATGCTTGTATTGCTTATTATATTTATGGTTCTTTCTCCTTTATTGATTCAAGGCATAGAGGTAAATCTTCCAAATACAGATACAACAAAAATGTCTGTACAAAATGAACCGCTAGTCATCTCTATAGATAATAAAGGCAACTACTTTATTAATGTTGGAGATGAGTCGCTTCCAATAGATATCGAAGAATTAAAAAGAAAATCTAAAATTATCTTCGAAGCTAATCCAGAAATAGAAATAGTTTTTCAAAGTGATAAAGATGTAATTTTTGATAGTGTTGCTAAAGCAATGGCTGCTGTTCAAAGTGTTGGAATTACAAAAATTGGCATTGTGACTACAGGCTATGCAGACTAGATCAAACTATCTAATAGCGGCTTTTGTATCTTTTATGATTCATGCATCTATTATTCTGTATTTGACAGATTTTTTTTATTTTGAAAAGCAAAAAAGACCAGTGCTTAGTAAGCCAGTAAATGTTGAGTTATTATTTGAAACTGAGATAAAAAAATCTCCAAAACCAAAATTTGAGCAAAATATAAGCTCTAATACTATTCCTGAAAATGTAATCAAAGAGGAAAATAAAATTGAGCTGAGCTCATTAATTCAAGATACTAATATCTTAAATTTAATTCAAGAAGATCAAGCCATTCAAAGTCAGTCTGAAGATACTTTAATTAATGAATTTAGCAATCTTATTATTAAATCAATCCAGTCTGCATGGATAAAGCCACAAAATATTCAAGACGGCTTAATATGCGATATTAGAATGACCATAAACAAAAATGGAAGAGTGGTAAAGATTGATTTAGTGAAAAGCAGTGGGAATATAAGGTTTGATAATTCTGCTTTAAAAGCTATATCAAGGGTTGAAACCTTTTCTTTTTTTAATAGAATTCCTTTCAATATTTATCAAAGTGATTTTAAAAATATTTTAATAACTTTTAATCCGTCATGAAAAAACAACTATTCATTTTATTATTAATGATGCAATCTATTTCATCTGAATTAATGTTAGAGATTACAAAAGGTTCAGATGACCCATATTCAGTAGCCATATTAAATTTTTCAGGATCTGAGGATGTAAGTAGGACAATTCAAGGGGTTATTATTAATGATTTAAAAAGAACTGGGGAGTTTAGGGTTCTAGAGGAAAATCAATTACTCTCATCACCTTCTGCTGAAGATGAGATTAACTATGACGATTTTAAGTTGCTAAATATTGACTATATTGTCATGGCTTCAATTATTGAAGAGGACGCGAATAATTTGTATGCATCTTATAAAATCTTCAGCGTAAAGAAAAAATTACAAATTAGAACATCAAAAGTTTTTGGAATTCCAAATAAATTAAGGCAGCTAGCGCACTATATGAGTGACGGTATTTATGAAGAAATTACCGGCATAAAAGGTGTTGCATCTACAAGATTATTATATGTAACTGAAGAAATTTTTAATGAGGAATCTAGCTTTAAATTAATTGTTGCAGATGCTGATGGTTTAAATGAACAAATTTTATTGAGAAGTACAGAGCCAATTATTTCACCTTCATGGTCACCGGATTCAAAGAAAGTAGCATATGTATCCTTTGAGACAGGAGTAGCTAAAGTTTTTATTCAGGATATAGCCTCTGGTGAGAGAGAAATGGTTTTAGAGAATAATTTTCAGATTAGTTCACCTTCATGGTCACCTAATGGCAAGTTTTTATCGCTTACCTTATATCAAGATGGCAATGCTGAAATATACATACTGAATCTTAAAAATAAAAATTTAACCAGACTAACTAATCATTATTCTATTGATACTGAATCATCTTGGTCACCAAATGGTTCCAAGATTATGTTTACATCTGGCAGATCTGGCTCACCTCAGTTATATGAAATTAATTTAAGAAAATTTAATTCTAAACCTACAAGAATTACATTTGATGGAAATTACAACGCTAAGGGTTCATACCTTCCAAATGGAGAGGGAATTATTTTTGTACATCGAAAGGATAGAAGTTTTCAGATAGCCTTGAAATATTTTAATGAAAATTTTGTAAGACCTTTAACTAATTCAAAATTAGATGAATCACCTAGTATTTCTCCTAATGGGAATGTGATAGTCTATGCAATATCAGAAGACGGTGTAAGTCTTCTGTCAGGAGTCACTTTAAGTGGTGCCAGATTTAGACTGCCTTTGAAAAATGGAGAAGTCAGAGAGCCGTCATGGTCAGGTTTTTTAAGATAATAATAGGAGAAAATAAATGATTAACACAAACATATTTAAAGAAAAAAATTTCATTGGTCTTTTTCTATTCATTTTTGTGATTTCTTCATGTTCAAGCATGAATGTTACTGAAGAGGTTGTATATGATGGTGGTATAAGAACTGTTGAGGCTTCAATTAAAGAAGATTCAACATTGGATTATGAGACGAAAGCAATTTTTACAAATGCTACTGTATATTTTGATTTTGATAAATTTAATTTAAATAGTAAATCTCTCCAAACTCTTAAGAGCGCTGTATCAGCAATGAAAGATAACGAATCAATTAAGATAACTATTGCGGGCCATGCTGATGAAAGAGGAACGCGAGAATATAATTTAGCCCTAGGGCAAAGAAGAGCAGAGGCTGTTAAAGATTATTTTTTATTAAATGGTATAAGCAGCTCAAGAGTTAGTGTAAAAAGTTACGGTGAGGAACAGCCTGTCGCATATGGTTCTAATGAAGAAAGTTATGCAAAAAATAGAAGGGCAGAAATAAATTAATAAATGAATTTTAGAACCTTATCATTATCGTTTATTTTAATTGCTTCTTTGAATGTATTCTCACAAGAAAATGAAAATGCTCAGGTAGATTTATTATTCTTAAAGATACAAGAGTTAGAATCCGAAATAGCTGAACTTAGAAACATTATAGAATCCCAGGATTATTTAATACAAAAGCTTATTAAAGAGTCTGTTAGCAGCAATGAAGCTATAAGTACAAATGAAACCAATCTTAGTGAACTGCCACTAGATAATAATGTGAAGTTTTCAGGTATTGATGATACAAAAAGCAAAGAAGAAATTTATACAGCTGCTATAAAATCATTAGAAAAGCAGGATCTTGAACGAGCATCAATATTATTCAAATATTTTGTTGAAAATTTTAATGATGATGAAAAATCACCACTTTCATATTTTTGGCTTGGTGAGATTGCTCTTATTGAAAATAACCTAGATATTTCAAACTCATATTTTTTAGAGCTTGTTTCTATTTACCCATCTCATTACAGAACACCTCTAGCACATAAAAAAATAGGAGATATTTTTCTAAAAATGAATGAACTAGATAAAGCTAAAGATAAATATAATTATGTAATTAGAGAGTATCCCAATGACACTGCATCATCTTTGGCCTTGCAGTTATTGAAAAATATGGAATAATCACCTTTTTTTATTATGCATTACCATGGGTCGCTAGCTCAGCTGGTAGAGCAGTTGGCTTTTAACCAATTGGTCACAGGTTCGAATCCTGTGCGACCCACCACTCATAAGGCATAATATTCTCATGAAATTAAAAAATACCATTCTTACTAGTTTTTTATTTTTTCTAGTTCTTTCATCTTGGTATGTTTTAAGAGCAGTAAGAAATGAGATGGCTGTTGAAAATTATGGACAAGATTTTCTTCTTATATTGCTTTCCATAACTGCAATAACAATGTTACTAGTTAATCCAATATATTCATGGATAGCTTCAAGGACTAATTACAAAAAAATTATTATTTATTGTTATTCTTTTTTAATTCTAAATTTATTTATATTTATCTTTTATTCAAGATCACTTGAAGAATCAGACATATCTCAAGCGATATGGCTTGGTAGAGTTTTCTATGTTTGGTGCAATATTTATTCATTTTTTGTTGTATCAATATTCTGGGTACTAGTTATAAATATTTTCAGAGATGATAAATCAAGAAAACTTTATGGATTTATAATGGCAGGAGGGTCATTGGGCGCAATATTTGGGTCTGAGGTGTCTGTAAGATTGTCTGAATCCTTTACTAATTATGGTCTGGAGCTATTTGCTTTTTCATCATCTCTATTATTATTTTTGGCTATTTTAGTCGCACTTTATATTGTCCAATCAAATAATTCAGAAGTTTTAATTAAAAAAGTTGGAGGAAACTGGTCAGATGCACTGGCTAATATAATTTCAAAAAGAGAAGTGCGATCAGTGGCATTATATTCATGGTTATTTACAGGCTTAATGACTGTTCAGTGGATAAGTGCCATACCAATTATCGAATCATATTCTGACTTATCTGCAGACAGAATTGAGTTATTTGCAAGAATTGAGCAATTGGTATCGCCATTAACTCTAATAACTCAACTATTTTTTACATACCTTGTTATTTCTTTTTTTGGCATCTCTTCTATTTTAATTATTTATGGATTTCTTTTTGTAATTGTTTTTTTACTTTATGGATTTTTTCCTTCAGTAGGAATTGTTGTTTTTGCACAAGCTTTATTAAGAGTCTTTGAATATGGTTTTAATAAGCCAAGTAGGGAAATTATATATAGCCAACTTAAAAAACATGATAGATATAAGTCCACTGTCTTTATAGACACTTTCATAACGAGATTTGGTGATCTTACTGGCAGCCTTTTTATGTTTATTGGAAAATTTGCCGCTATCAGCGTTAGTATTATGCCTTTGTTAGCTATTCCTTTTGCAGGATTATTCTCAGTAACAGGTTATAAGATATCAAAAAACTTTGAAGAAGACTCTAAAAACCCCTAGATTCACCAATTTCTTTTTTAATATTTACAATTTGATTCATTATTCTTTCAGATACTTGAAAGTTATTTTTTGTAAGACTTAAAGCAAATTCAAGTTGACTTAATGCTTCTTCATTTTGCCCAAGCAAAAGAAAATATTCTGCTCTCGATTGATGGTAGCCAATGATATTTTTACTATTTCTTTGTATTTCAGAAAGCAATAACCATAATTGGGGATCTTCATTTCGTCTTAGCAGCTGATCTCTAATAATTTCTTCTGATTCGAAATACTCGCCCATTTCTAGTAGTAGTTTAGATTTTGCAATAGTTAATGGATAGTTTTTTGGAGCTATTTCTAAAAAAGTATTTGCTACAAAGAGGGCGTCTTTATAATTTTTTCCCTCTGTAAGAATCTCAACTTTTGAAGTGTTTAAAAATAAATTTTTAGGATATTTATTTATTAAAGTATTTATATATTTGATTGACTCTTCTGATTGATTGTTTGTGCTTAATGCAAGAGCAAGCCCATAAAGATTGGCATCAGATGGATTCTCATTAACTAGAGCTTGAAAATATTGAACCGATTGGAGAGGGATTTTTTCATAAAATACCTTTAACCTTGCTCGAATAAGTGAATATTCTAGTGAATCTTTTTTTGTTCCATCCTCGGACATTCCCTCAGCAGCATTAAGGGCATCACTTATTCTTGAAGATGATAATGGGTGTGTTAACAAGAATTCAGGAGGAGTTTCACCAGCAAGTCTTCTCAAGTTATTCATATTTTCAAACATTTCTCCCATTGATTTTGGGTTATAACCAGCTCTTACCAAGTTTCCAAATCCAACCCTATCGGCTTCCTTTTCAAATAGCCGACTATAACGCAAACTTTGGGTTTGAAGTAATGCAGGTCCGACCGCCATAGCATTTGGGTTATTAGATAAAATAGCCAATGCAATTGATGAGATCATAGTTAATGATGAAGCTAAGCTTCTATCTTGTGTGCTTAAGATGTTTCTAGCAAAATGCCTCTGACTAAGATGTGCCAATTCATGGGCCATTACAGATGCAAACTGACCCTCATTATCTGCATTTAGAAATAAACCACCATTTACTCCAATTATTCCTCCTGGAGCGGCAAATGCATTTAGAGAATTATCATCAATTATAAGAATATTAAACTGCCTATCTTTGACCTCACTGTATTCTGAAAGTCTATATATTAATAATTCGGTATATTCTTTTATTAGTGGATCTGAAATTAATGGTGCTTGGAAATAAATTTGTTTGAGAAATTCTTTACCAATTGCTTTTTCTTCAAAAGATGAAACAGCTCCAGAAACTCTATCTCCAAGCTCTGGAAGCACTAATTGGTTATTTTCTTGAGCGTAAAAATCAATAGAAAAAATTATTATTAATAGAAATCTTAGCTTAAGCATAATTAATATTGTATATATCTATATTTTCTAAAACTAACATAAAGGTGTTTTTTAGATTAATATATCCCATGTTATAAATGAAGTTGTCATAAATTTATTAATTTTTTGACTATAACTTTTAGTATTTAGTTCAAATTTAACTATTAACTAAAGATGAGGCATTAATGATTGAACAATTAAATAGCGTTTTTAAGAAAATATTCAGCAATGAAGAAACCATAATTTTTTCTTTATCACTGATACTATTTTTTGTTGTAATTTCATTTTTTGGATCAGTATTGACACCATTCATGATCAGTATTGTTGTGGCATATCTTTTGGTCGGACTGCAAAAAAAGATACAGACATATAATGTTAGTCATAATGTAGCTCTTATTATCACCTTCTCAATATTTTTAGTAACTGGAATAGCCTTGATAGTTTGGTTAGTACCCTTGCTTTATATACAGCTACAAGCTTTTATCTTAGATGTACCTAATCTTGTAAATAATTTCATAGGCTTTATATCGAACCTGCCTGCAAAATTTCCTGAGCTTGTATCATCTGATCAAATAGCAATATTTTTTCAAGCTGTTTCTGAGGAGATAACAGCTATCGCTCAAAATATTGTTAAATCATCAATTTCTGGCATACAAAGTGCCATAACACTTCTCTTATACATAATATTATTTCCAATTTTGGTTTTCTTCTTTTTATTTGATCGAAAAAACATTATCGAAAGTTTTATGAAAATAATTCCAGGTAAAAGAGAAATGTTCTCAAGTATTTGGTCTGAGATGGATATTCAACTTAGTAATTATGTTAGAGGAAAAACAATAGAGATTTTTATAGTAGGTATAGCTGCAGCAATTATATTTGTATCACTGGGATTAAAGTACTCAGCATTATTATCAGTTTTAGTTGGCCTATCAGTAATAATACCTTATGTAGGAGCCTTTTTAGTTACTATACCAATTGTAATAGTGGGTTTATTACAGTTTGGTTTAGGAAGTGAATTTTATATTCTGATTGGTCTTTATCTTTTGTTACAAGCGCTTGATGGCAATTTGCTAGTACCATTGATATTTTCAGAAACTGTTAAATTGCATCCTGTGGTAATTATCCTTGCAGTATTTATTTTTGGCAGCATGTTTGGATTTTGGGGCGTATTTTTCTCAATACCAATAGCAACTTTTATTAAGGCAGTTTGGAATGCTTGGCCTTCTTCAGAAAATCAGTTAAGTTAAATCTTTTACAGTATTTAATACTTCTTCAACGTGCCCTTTAACTTTAACTGAACGCCATTCTTTGAGAATTTTCCCTTCTTTATCAATTAAAAATGTTGATCTATCTACACCAATATATTCTCTGCCATACATTGATTTTAATTTCATAACATCAAAAGCTTTACAAACTTTTTCATCAGGATCAGATAACAACTCAAAAGGAAATGATTGTTTAGCTTTAAAATTTTCATGAGATTTAATTGAATCTCTAGAAACTCCAACTATTTCAGTATTATATTTTTTAAAGATTTTGTAATTATCTCTAAACTCTTGGCCTTCAGTTGTGCATCCAGGAGTGCTATCTTTAGGATAAAAATATATCACTAAATTTTTACCTAAAAAATCGTTGTTTGATAATTTTAAATTGCTTGTAAATTCTGCATTAAATTTTGGACATTTTTTTCCTTCTAAATTTTTAGTCATATTTTTTGCCTTATAAGTATTTTGAATAAAATAGTGTATAGTCCTATTTTTTACTGAAATTTTTATTGATGCAAGTATTACAAGGAAGTTTAGTTGCTCTAGTTACTCCATTAAACGAGGATGGATCTGTTGACTATGACTCATTGAAAAAATTAATTGATTGGCATATTGATGAAGGAACTAATGGAATTGTATCAGTTGGAACTACAGGAGAGTCAGCGACTTTAAATGTTAAAGAGCATCTTGATGTAATAGATTTCACAATAAAACATGTTGGAAAAAGAATACCTGTTATTGCAGGCACTGGAGCAAATGCTACCAATGAGGCGATTGAGCTTTCTCAAGAAGCAAAGCTTAAGGGTGCTGATTATGTTTTATTGGTAACCCCTTATTACAACAAACCTAATCAAAATGGTTTAATAAAACATTATGAGGAAATAGCCAACAAAGTAGATATCCCACAGATCTTATACAATGTTCCCTCAAGAACGGCATGCGATTTAAAGCCTAGCAGTGTTGAAATTTTATCTAAACATCAAAATATTATTGGCATTAAAGAAGCAGTTGACGATTTCCAAAGAATAAGAGAATTAATAAATATAACTCAAATTAGTGATGATTTTTCTGTCTTCTCTGGTGATGATCCAACTTTCCTGGAATCAATGAGTCTTGGCGCTCATGGTGTGATTTCAGTTGCTGCAAATGTTACACCTAGATCTATCTCAATGATATGTAGAAATGTATTAAATTCAGAACTTAATGAGGCAAACAATATGAATGATATAAATAAAAATCTCTATAAATTACTTTTTGTAGAATCTAATCCTATTCCTGTAAAATGGATGCTATTTAAAATGGGATTAATTAAAAACATTATAAGATTGCCTTTAATACAGTTAGATGAAACTTTTCATGATGAAGTTTTGTCTGAGCTTAATAAATTACGATTAATATGATAAAAAAATTTTATTCAATAATCTTTCTGTTTATATTTTCTTCCTGCTCATATATTGCTGGGCCTGAGGGGCTATTTCCTCCAACAAAAGATGAATTTCTTAAAGAAAAAGTTGAGCAGGACATCCAGCTTCCTAGTGATTTAGCATTAATTTCGAAAGAAAATCATTATCCTGTAGATGAGATATCAGAGACTTTGGAGAATCAAGATGTACCTAAACCAAGACAAATATTTTCTACCTCTGGAGATAGTTCTGTCCAATTAAGAAGACTGGGTGAATTAATGTGGGTTTATGTTGAAACACTTCCATCAACTTCATGGCCTATTTCTAAAAGCTATTGGGATACCTCATCATATCAGGTAATTAATGCTGACCCAGCTACTGGAGAAATCGCTATAAATTTTGATGAATCTACTAAATTAAAAATGAAGATTGAGCACGGAATTAAAGAGGCTTCAACAGAAATATTTCTAGTTCAAGTTGATAAAACATCTAATGAGATTTTAAGCAATCCAGAGCTTATACAAACAGAGTTGAGTAATTTAGTAAATTATTTTGCTGATTCAGTTGGGCAGTTTTCAGGTACTTCTCTGGCAGCTCAAAATCTTAATGAGATGAAAAAAGCTAAAATTTTTGTAGATAATGGACAGACAGTAATTGAACTAGATCTGAATTTTGATAGAGCATGGTCTTCCGTTACAAAGGCTATTGATTCAGCAAATATTATTGCTAATGATAAAGATAGAAGTAATGGAATTTTTTATGTCAGTTACGAATCTGAGGAGGAAGAAGGATTTTTCTCATTTTTGAATTTTGGAAGAAGTAAATCAAGAAATACAACAGTTTTCGGAGATGCTCAGTTCGAAGTAAAAATATCTGAAAAAAATAATAAAACATATGTAAGAGCATATTCAAAAGATGGTAAAATTGAAGAAGCTGAGGAGCTAATTTCAAAAATCAACGAATCATTAAGTTAGGGTCAAAGCATGGATAAAATTAAAGAATTAACCAAGGGTAAAGCTAAATCATTATTTTCAACTGCTGACAATGAAAAACTTGTAATGCATTTCAGTGATGATACATCCGCTTTTGATGGAAAAAAGAAGGAAGCATTGCTAGGCAAGGGTGCTGTCAACAATCAATTTAATGCTTTTATTATGGACCATTTAGCTGAAAATGGAGTTGAGACTCATCACATTGAAGTTTTAAATAGTAATGACTCGCTTGTGTGGAGCTTAAAAATGTTCCCGATTGAATGTGTAATTAGAAATAGAGCTTCTGGTTCAATATGCAGAAGATTAGGTACAGAGGATGGACTTATTCTGGAAAACCCTTTATTTGAATTTTTCTTAAAAGATGATGATTTAGGTGACCCTCTCATTAATGATGAACATATTATATCTTTTGGATGGGCTACAAAAGAGCAGATAGATGAGATGAAAAAGCTAACCTACAAAGTAAATTCAATCCTCACCGAATTGTTCATTAAATCAAATTTAATACTAGTTGATTTTAAAGTTGAATTTGGAGTTTGCAGCCAAGGAAAAATTCTGTTGGCAGATGAATTTACTCCTGATGGATGCAGATTATGGGACTCAGAAACTCTTAAAAAAATGGATAAAGATAGATTTAGACAAGGACTTGGTGATGTTGTCGAGTCCTACCATCAAGTAGCTGATAGGCTTGGCATGAATATAATAGTTGACTAAATTAGTCGGGTATTTATAATTCATGTGTGAAATTAACAACAAAAAGTAAATACGCTGTAAATGCGCTTACTGAGCTGCATTTATTAGAGCCTTCTGGGCCAGTTTCACTTACAGATATATCTAATAATCAAAATATTGATATTAACTACTTGGAACAAATCTTCAGAAAGCTTCGAATTGCTGGAATTGTTAAAAGCTCAAGAGGAAGAAATGGCGGCTATTTTTATGCTAAAGATCCCTCATCAGTAACCATTAAAGAAATCATGAATGCAGTTGAAGAGGATTTAGATGCAACAAGTTGTAATGGTTTAAGCACATGTAAAGATGGAAAAAAGTGCAATACTCATAATTTATGGCATGAGCTAAATATAGTTGTTAACAATTACTTAAGTAAAATTACTATAAATTCACTTGTAGAATCAAATAAAAACCCATATATAAAAATTAGAGAAATAATATAAATGAAAGAAAGATCAACAATATATTTAGATTACGCATCAACTACTCCTGTTGACCCAAGAGTAGCATCTAAAATGATGGAATATTTAACCCCCGACGGAGAGTTTGGTAATCCAGCATCTAGGTCTCATAGATATGGTTGGAAAGCAGATGATGCGGTTGAAGAAGCGAGATCCCATGTTGCTAATTTAGTTAATGCCGATCCAAGAGAAATTGTGTGGACATCAGGAGCAACCGAAGCAGATAATCTAGCTGTTAAAGGTGTAGCACGTTTTTATAAATCCAAAGGCAATCATATAATCACATCAAAAATTGAGCATAAGGCAGTTCTTGATCCATGTAGACAACTCGAAAGAGAGGGGTTTGAAGTAACTTATCTTGAGCCAGATGAGTTTGGAATAATACATGCTTCTCAAGTTGAAGATGCAATAAAAGATACAACAATTTTGGTATCTCTTATGCATATCAATAATGAGTTAGGAACTTTAAATGACCTCGATGCAATAGGAAAAATTACTAGAGAAGCAGGAGTATTTTTTCATGTAGATGCAGCTCAGAGCACAGGTAAAGTAGAGATTGATTTATCTAAATTACAAGTTGATTTAATGTCATTTTCTGCTCATAAGACATATGGACCAAAAGGTATAGGAGCTCTATTTGTAAGAAGAAAACCTAGAGTAAGAATTGAAGCATTAATTCATGGGGGCGGCCATGAAAGAGGAATGAGGTCTGGTACGTTGGCACCACATCAAATTGTTGGAATGGGTGAAGCATTTAGAATTGCAAAAGAAGAAATGCAATCAGACCATGAAAAAATTAACAAATATCATGAAAAATTTCTTAAAGAAGCTATGAAAATTGAACATGCATATATAAATGGCGATCTTAATAATAAGGTTCCAAACATACTAAATATTAGCTTCAACTTTGTAGAAGGTGAGTCTTTAATAATGGGTCTTAAGGATGTTGCAGTGTCGTCAGGATCCGCATGTACTTCTGCAAGTTTAGAGCCATCTTATGTTTTAAGAGCTTTAGGCAGAAAGGATGAGCTAGCTCATAGCTCAATTAGGTTTTCTTTTGGAAGATTTACAAAAGAAAGTGAGGTTGATAAAACATTAGAGATTTTACATAAAGTTGTTGAAAGACTAAGAGAGTTATCACCATTATGGGAAATGCATTTAGATGGAATAGATCTGGATACAGTAGTTTGGAATACAGATTAAAATTGGAGATTAGATATGGCATATAGTAAAAAAGTAGTTGATAAATTTGAAAATACATTAAACGATCCTAAGGCTTTCAATGTAGGAAGGTTTGACCCATCTGAAGAGAATGTTGGTACAGGTATGGTAGGAGCTCCTGCTTGCGGCGATGTAATGAAGTTACAAATCAAATGCGAACCATCTGGAAATACTCACATAATCAAAGATGTAAAGTTTAAAACTTATGGGTGTGGTTCTGCTATTGCATCATCTAGTGAGCTAGTAGAAATGTTAATTGGTAAAACACTTGAAGAAGCAAAAGCAATTAAAAACAAAGAAATTGTAGAAGCTCTTGAATTGCCCCCAATCAAAATCCATTGCTCTGTCTTAGCTGAAGATTCAATTAAACAAGCAATAGAAGATTACGAATCAAAGCAATAATATGCAAGTTTTTAGCCCATCTGATCTTAATTTCTCAGAAGAAGCCATAGCTCATTTCTCATCAAGTCTTAAAAATAGAGGAAAGGGTCTAGGCATAAAAATAGGTATTAAAAAGGCTGGATGTAGTGGATATGAATATTATTTTGATTATGTTGACGAATTTGAAGATAACGGAGTAATTTTTGAAAAAAATGGTTGTAAGATTTTTGTTGATAACGATAGCCTGACTTTGTTAAAAGGGAGCTTGGTTGATTATCAAAAAGATGGACTGAATCAAGGTATCAAATTCATTAATCCTAATGCTAAAGCTGTATGCGGTTGTGGTGAAAGCTTTACTATATAGAAATGGCTAAAATTAAAATTCTCCCCCATGAGGAGCTATGTCCTGAAGGTGCAGAAATTGAAAGCAATCAAGATGAGACAATATGCGAAGCTGCTTTAAGAAATGGTATTAAAATTGAACATGCATGCGAAATGTCAGCTGCCTGCACTACATGCCATTGTATAGTTCGAAAAGGTTTCGATAGTCTTGATGAGGCTAGTGATATTGAAGAGGATTTGCTAGATAAGGCTTGGGGATTAGAGCAAACATCAAGACTAAGCTGTCAAGCAATACCTCAGGATGAGGACCTTGAGATAGAAATACCAAAATATAATATTAATATGGTTTCGGAGCATCATTGATGGATACTTTAGATTGGAGTGATAGAGATGAAATAGCTATTGAGCTATATGACAATTTCCCTGATATAGATCCACAATGGATAAGTTTTCCTGATTTACACTCAAAGATTTGTAATTTAGAAAATTTCAACGGAGACCCTAATAAATCAAATGAAAAAATACTTGAAGCTATTCAGATGTTATGGATAGAAGAATATAAGTAACTCCCATATAATACCTAAAATTTTTATAAGGAATATAGCTATGGCAATCGAAAAAACATTATCAATCATTAAACCAGATGCAGTATCTAAAAATGTTGTTGGAAAAATTATTTCAAGATTTGAAGAAAACGGATTACATCTTGTTGCAGGAAAGTTAATACAGCTAGATGATGAAATGGCATCAGGCTTTTACGCAGAACATGATGGTAAGCCTTTTTTCAATGATCTTAAGAAATTTATGACATCAGGACCAGTTTTTGTTCAAGTTCTTGAAGGAGAGAATGCTATTCAAAAAAATAGAGATCTAATGGGTAGCACAAATCCACAGGAAGCAGATCCTGGGACTATAAGAGCTGATTTTGCAAAAAGTATTGATGCAAATGCAGTTCATGGTTCCGACTCAGAAATTAGTGCTGAGAGAGAAATAAATTATTTCTTCAGCCCTAACGAAATAGTTGAAAAATAGATTTTGTCTAATAAAAAAGTAAATCTTCTAGGGTATTCGCTTAAATCTCTAGAAGATTTCTTTAATAGTATTGAAGAACCAAAATTTAGAGCCAAACAATTAATAAAATGGATTCATCAAAAAGGAGTGCTCGATTTTGATGAAATGTCAGACTTAAATAAAAATTTAAGAGAGAAACTTAAATCTATTGCTTTAATAAAACCCCCACAAATCGAAGAAGTTCATAAATCATCTGAAGGAACCATAAAGTACTTAATAAAACTTGAATCAGGGTCTATGGTCGAAATGGTTAGAATTCCTGAAAAAAAAAGAATCACATTATGCATTTCATCTCAAGCTGGATGCGCTCTTCAGTGTACTTTTTGTGCAACAGGTGCTCAAGGATTTGAAAGAAATCTTAGTGCTGATGAAATTATTGGCCAATTATGGTTAGCAAATTTTTCAGATAAGAAAAATTCACCCATTACTAATGTAGTTTTTATGGGTATGGGAGAGCCATTATTGAATTTTATACCAGTTATAGAATCAGCAAAGCTAATGAAAGAACAATTAGCATATGGTTTATCAAGAAAGAGAATAACTATAAGCACTTCTGGCATTACTCCACAAATTGACCAATTATGTAATGAGGTAGATGTTTCTTTGGCAATATCTCTTCATGCACCAACCGATCAATTGCGAGATGAAATAGTGCCTATTAACAAGAAATATCCTATTACTGAATTAATAAATTCATGTAAAAAATATTTATTAAATTATGATGGTAAAAGAAGTATTACTATAGAATATGTATTAATAGATGGGGTTAATGACTCCGAAGAATTGGCTATAAAACTTGCAAAATTATTATCAAATATATCTTGTAAAATTAATTTGATTCCATTCAATCCTTTTGATGGCTCAAATTATAGGAGATCAAAACAAAATAATATTGAAGAATTTAAAAAAATTCTTATGAACAAGGGTTTTATTACAACTTTAAGAGTAACTAGAGGTGATCAGATAGATGGAGCATGTGGTCAATTAGTTGGTAAACTTAAAAAATCGATTAAAGGAAAAAAACTTATTCCTCACAAATCAATATGACAAATGAAGCAAAGTCAGCAAACTCTGCGAAGATTGGAAAAATCTTTAAATCTGCTCGTCAGGAATTAAACCTTACTCCTATAAAGGCAGCAGAAGAATCTATGATGAATATTAAATATTTAAAGGCTATAGAGTCTGGAGATTATTCTGTTTTTCCAAGCGAGGGCTTTGCAAAAGCATATTTTATTAAATATCAAAACTTTCTTTCAATAGAGTGTGATTTCCCTTCAATTTATAATAGTAAAAATAGAGAAAACGAAATCATTGAAAAGTCAGCATTACAAACTAATCCAAAATTAGTTCCAATTTTTAGAATCACAGTTATTGGAGTGCTTCTTTTAACATTTCTATCAATATTGATTTCAAATTTTGGAAATAATAATGCTGAAACAACTATAAATGATCCATTGGAAATAGAAGAAATTAATCCAATTAAAGAAGTTGAAGTTATAGGATTGCCCGATATTGATATAGAAAATATTAATAAACCAGATGAGGCAAATGAAGAAAAATTAGTTGAAAAAATACTAAATAATTTGGTATTAGATTTTTTTGATGAATGCTGGATTGAGATTTATTCAAATGAGAATTTAATTATTAATCAGCTTTTCCAAGCTAATGACAGATTCGAAATTGAAATTGAGAAGCCATTTAAAATTGTAGTAGGAAATGCAGATGCCTTATATGGGTCTTATAATGATATCAGCATTGATTTTAATGCTAATGCTAATAGACTTAATGTAAGTAGTATAAGTTTTGATGATGAGTAACTGGATAGAAAGAAAAAAAACATCAATTGTTAAAGTTGGAAATGTTTTAATTGGTGGCAATAACCCAATTGCTGTCCAATCAATGACTAACACTGATACCTGTGATGTAGTATCAACAGTCAATCAAATCAATGATCTTCAAGCGGCTGGAGCTGACATAGTTAGGGTATCGGTCCCTGGTTTTGAAGAAGCAAAAGCCTTTAAAGAAATTAAAAAAATAGTAAATATTCCTTTGGTTGCTGATATACATTTTGATTATAAAATTGCTTTAGCAGTTGCAGATAGTGCTGATTGTCTAAGGATTAACCCAGGAAATATTGGTAAGGAATCCAAAGTAAAAGAAGTTATTAATGCTGCAATAGATAATAATATTCCAATAAGAGTTGGAGTTAATGCAGGTTCACTTGAAAAAGATCTCCAAAAAAAATATGGAGAACCTAATGCTGACGCTTTAGTGGAGTCAGCATTAAGACATGTTGAAATTTTAGATAAATTTAATTTCAAGAATTATAAAATGAGTTTGAAAGCTTCTAATATAGAGATGACCGTTGAGGCATATAGAAAGATTTCAAATTTAATTTCACAACCTCTTCATCTAGGTATCACTGAAGCGGGAAGTTATAGAGCTGGAACAGTAAAATCTTCTATTGGAGTAGGAATGCTGTTATCAGAAGGCATAGGAGATACCATAAGAATTTCCTTAGCATCGGACCCTGTTGATGAAATAAAAGTTGGATGGGATATATTAAAAAGTCTAAATATAAGAAGTAGAGGAGTAAAGATAATTGCATGTCCAAGTTGTTCTAGACAAAATTTTAATGTAATTGAGGTTGTAAATGAGCTTGAAGAAAGACTAGAAGATATTTCAGATGATATCGAAGTTGCAGTCATTGGATGTTATGTGAATGGGCCCGGTGAAAGTAAGGCAGCTGAGATTGGTCTAACTGGAGCTAACCCAAATAACTTACTATATGTTGATGGACTTCCAAATAAAAAGATTACTAATGAAAACTTAGTAAACGAAATTGAAGAGCAAGTAAGAGAAAAATTATTAAAACGAAATTCTAAAGATATTATTGCTAGGAGTTAAATTGAAAAAAATTCAGTCACTTACCGGAATGCTTGATTTATATGATAATCAAGATGGCGATAATCTGTCTGCTAAGATCTTTTATGTAGAAAAGAAGATTAGAGAGATTTTCTTAAACTATAAACTTCAAGAAATACGGACCCCAATACTTGAAGATGCAAATTTATTCATACGTTCTGTTGGAAATTTATCAGATATTGTTAATAAAGAAATTTATTCATTTGAAGATAGAAATGATAAGTTAATTGCGCTTCGACCAGAGGGTACAGCTAGTGTTATTAGGGCAATAATTGAAAAAAAACTAGATCAAACTTCACACAAATTGTGGTACATGGGTCCAATGTGGAGATATGAAAGACCTCAAAAAGGAAGATATAGACAATTTAATCAAGCAGGAATTGAAATTTTAGGTATTCCTGAAGGTTTGCCTGAATATGAATTAATATCAATAGTTTGTTCATTAATTTCAGAGTTTGGACTTAAAGATTGTTTAATAAAAATTAATCATTTAGGGACACCTGAAGATAAAGAATCTTTCTGCAATGCTCTTGTAGACTATCTTGAGCCATTAAAAGCAGAAATGGGAGAAAAGGACATTGAGCGACTGAACAGTAATCCTTTAAGGATACTTGATACCAAAGATAAAAAAACTCAAAATCTTCTTCAAAATGCGCCATCGATAAAAGATTTTATAAGTTCAGATTCTATAAAACTTCTTGATTCAATTAAAAATGAGTTTTCTGATATTTGTAATATACACATAGATTATTCTTTGGTAAGGGGCTTGGATTACTATTCTGGCTTTGTATTTGAAGCATTATCATCTGATTTAGGCGCTCAAGATTCATTTCTTGGTGGCGGAAGATATGATCATCTTTGTTCAAAACTTGGAGGAAAAGATATGCCCTCAATTGGTCTTGCAATTGGGCTTGAGAGATTTGCAGAGCTTGTGCAGGTTAAAGACTTAGAAACAAAACTGGTCTCATTTATAATAGCTGCTAGTAATTTAGAGCCAAAAGCATATAAAATAGCCCACCATCTAAGAACTTTAAACAAAGATATTGTTTTAGACATAAACCTATCTGAAGGAAGTTTAAAATCAAAGATGAGAAGAGCTAATAAAAATAATTCAGATTATGCAATTATTATTGGTGAAGAAGAGTTAAAAAATAGTACAGCAGTCATCAAGCCTTTGAAAGATGAACTTAAAGAGCAAGAAACTGTCACTATTGATAAGTTATATAGTTTTTATAAATCTCTGTAACGTAGGGAATAATCATGAGCAAAGTTTTTGAAAATAATAGCGTACTTTCATTATTACGTAATTTTTACATTAGAAATAGCAAAGCAATACTAATAATTTTTTCAGTTTTTTTAATATTGGTTATCTTATATGTATCTAATAATCAGATAACAAAAACCAATAATGTGAAGGCAGCAAAAATATATAATGACTGGACATCTCAAGAAACAGAATCAGAAAATGGAAAAATATTAGCAAATAAACTTTTTAACCAACTTGTTGAGACATATGAAGATTCTGGTTATGCCCAAATAGCTTTAATTAATCAAGCATCTCTTGAAGCCAAAAATGGTAATTTAGAAAAAGCGCTTGAATACTACGAAATCCTTACTAGTTCTACTGAAGGATATAGTGGAAATAAGCTTTATAACAAGATTTCAAGAATTAACACAGCTCGTATTAATTATGCTTTAGAGAATTATGATGAGGCTCTCAATGTTCTTGAAAAGTATTCATCATCTTCCAATGCACTCATTCATGAGTTAATTGGAGATATATTAGCAAAACAAGATAAATTTGATCTTGCAAAAGAGCAATACATTATCGCAAAAGGGAAATATACTGACGAAACATCATTATCGATAATTTCAATGAAAATTTCTAATATATCCTCTGAGTAATGAATAGAATTCAAAACATATTAAAAGCATATATGAAGTTATTTGGTATTTTTTCTATCTTTATTTTTATTACATCTTGTTCTTCTCTTAGTTCTTTAAGATTTTGGGAAAATAATGAGATAGATCCTGATGAACCAAGATCTTTATTATCTGTATCATCTTCAAAAAATATTAGCTCTAATTGGAATGTTAAATTTAATGGTAATAATTCATTAGGAAATTTTTTACCCTCTTTTAGTGCTGGAAGTATTTATTTTGCAGATGCAGAAGGGAACATAAAATCAATTGATATTGATACTGGAAAAACAAATTGGACAAAACAATTTAATGAGCTTGCATCTGGTGTAGCATCTGGTTTTGGAGCCCTTGTTGTAGCTGATGTTGATGGTAATGTAATTCTATTGAACCAAGAAGATGGCTCAAAAATATGGGAAGTAAATGTAAAAGGAGAGGTTTTAGCCCCAACAGTAATTGATGCTCAGCTAATAATAGTTAAAACTGGATCTGGTGAATTGCTCGCACTTGATAAGTTGAATGGAGATGTTGTTTGGTCGTATAGATCTAAATTGCCAGCTCTTACAATAAGAGGAAGTAGCAGCCCAGTGGTTGATGGTGGTCAAGTGTATGTTTCTTTTGATAACGGGAGACTTGTTGTTTTTGATATAGAGACTGGCTTTCCATTATGGGATGGTGCTATCTCATATGTTAAAGGTTCTTCAGAATTGGAAAATCTTATAGATTCCGATGCAAATCCAGTTGTTGATGCTGGTTATGTTTACACAACAAATTATCAGGGTAATCTTAATATATTTGATATTGCTCAAAAAAGATCTGTATGGGAGTCTGAAGTTTCTTCATTTTTTTCTCCTGTGCTGCTTAAAGGAATGATGATAGTTTTAGAATCTGATTCAAGCATGAAATCAATCTTTACTAAAACTTTAGAAGATTCATGGAACTCAGATGAGTATTTAAATAGAGAGCTTTCAAATCCAATTAGCTTTAATGGAAATATTATTGTTGGTGATTTTGAGGGCTATGTTCATGTGATTGATCCTTTAAATGGAAAGACTTTAGGGAGAAAGAAAATTTCTAAAAATCCTATAAAAAGGTTAATAAGTAGAAGTAAGAATTTTTATGCTGTTGATGAGGAATTTAATTTATTTTCATTAAGCATATAAAATGACATGTTATGTTTACCTCTATAGCCATAATAGGAAGACCCAATGTTGGTAAATCCACACTTTTTAATAAATTAACCAAGACAAGACAAGCAATAGTTTCTGACTTTTCTGGATTAACAAAAGATAGAAACTATGGATATATATCCTTTGGCGACAAGAAAAGCTTATTGATTGATACAGGAGGCATTGCTCAGGATGATTCTATTCTTAAAGAGGATATTGCAGAGCAAGCATGGATAGCTGCAGAAGAGTCTAACTTAATAATTTTTTTGCTAGATGGTTCTGAGGCGCTCAATAAAGAGGATTTAGATATCCTTGGCAGATTAAGAAAATTAAATAAAAAGTACATAACTGTATTAAATAAGGTTGATAAGAAATCAGATTCTGTAATCAAAGATGATTTAGACAAACAAGGAATAAAAAATATTTTTGAGGTTAGTGCTGAACATTCAATAAACATTACAGATTTAAAATCATATATAAAAAACTCATTACCCGAATCTGAAAGTGATTTTCCTGAAGGAAAAAAAATAGCCATTTTAGGCAGACCTAATGCAGGTAAATCAACTTTTATAAATAAATTTATAAAAGAAGATAGGCTCATTGTTTCAGAAATCGCAGGTACAACCATAGACGCAATTAGTATTCCATTTTCCATAAATGATGAAGATTTTATTTTTATAGATACCGCTGGAATTAGAAAAGGCTATAGGAATGCTCATAAAATTGAATATTTTTCATATGTAAGAGCAATGCATTCTGTTGAGGAGTGTAGTGTTGTTATCTTTATATGTGATGCCAACGAGGGCTTGGTTGATCAAGATTTAAAAATAATAAATATGATTTGCGAAATGGGTAAACCGGTTGTTATAGCTTTTAATAAAATGGACTTGTTGTCTAAAAAAGATAAAGATGCTTTATACAAAACAAAAAAAATGCAATCAACCTTCATTGCAGATTTCATCAAAGTAGAAATTTCTGGAATTCAGGGAAAAGGATTTAAGCGACTTTTCAAGATCACCAATGATGTAATTAACAGAGCTCAAAAGAAATATAGTACGGCAGTTTTAAATAAATTATTATCAAAGTTTACTAATCAAAGCGCTCCTCCATCAGTAGGCGGAAGACAATTAAAACTCAAACATATTCATTTTGGGGGAATGAATCCAACAACTTTTATCATTCATTCAAATCAGGACAAGAAAATTCCCCAAAATTATAAAAAATATTTAGAAAACTCATTTAGATCTGCACTAAAACTTCATAGCGTTCAATTAAAATTAATTTTTAGAAAATCTGAAAATCCTTTTGATGGAAGAGTTAACAAACTTACAGAAAGACAAATTAAAAAGAGACAAAGAATGCTCAAACATGTAAAAAAATCTAAATAAATTTTTAGAAATTTTTAAATTTTCATTTATTTATATTGCTTATAATCGGTTATAATTACAGCATAAAATACATAAAAAAATGACATTTGTCACTTTCTTGATGACTCAAAATAGACCAGTTAATATTAATCTCTTTAAAATAAAGCTTCCACTATCAGCTTTTCTCTCAATTACTCATAGAATAAGCGGTATTTTAATTTTTTTCATAGTTTTGCCTGTCTCTGCTTATACGCTAAGCTTAATTTTTCAAAACCAAGAATCTTATAATATTTTTTTGGCTTATTACTCAAATAATTTAAGCATAAAACTAACTTATTTATTCCTAGTTTTAATATTTCAATATCATATCTTTACCGGAATAAGACATATTTTGATGGATTTTCATCTCTTAGAAGAGTCCTTATCTGTTTCTCATAAGTCTGCAGTATTAACAATTTTTCTTTTTGGTATTAACGCAATGGTAACTGCATGGGTGATGTTATGAATATAGGTAAGATTTATTGGTATTTACAGCGATATAGTGCCTTATATTTTTTGGTCTTTTTAATTTATACAGAGTACTTATTTTGGTCCTCGCAACTAACTTTTAATTTTATAACTGAAAATATTTTATTTAAAATTTCTTTATCATTTTTTATTTTGTTAGCATGCGTGCATGCTTTTATTGGTTTGTGGACAGTTGGAACTGATTATTTAACTAAAAGAGCATTAGGTTTTGTTTCAAAACCAATTGGTAATAGTGCTAATGTTATGAGAAAGATATACGAAGTAGGATTTATTGCGCTTGGGCTGTTTATTATTTACATATATTTCTCAATTATTTGGTCTTAATTTATGACAACTTTAAACTCAAACAATATTAAAACACTAGAATTTGATGCTTTGATTATTGGTGGAGGAGGCTCTGGTATGAGAGCTTCCCTTGAGTTAGCAAAATCAGGTCTAAAAACAGCAGTTGTCTCTAAAGTTTTCCCAACTAGATCTCATACTGTATCTGCTCAGGGTGGCATTACATGTGCTATTCAAAGTGCTGACCCAAATGATGATTGGAGATGGCATATGTATGACACAGTAAAAGGTGCAGATTATATTGGAGATCAAGATGCAATAGAGTATTTATGTTCTGAGGGCCCAAAAGCTGTTTTTGAACTTGAGCATATGGGGCTGCCTTTTTCTAGGTTCGAAAATGGAAGAATTTATCAGAGACCTTTTGGAGGTCAATCAAAAGATTTTGGAAAAGGTGGACAGGCAGCAAGAACTTGTGCTGCAGCAGATAGAACTGGACATGCCTTGCTTCACACCCTTTATCAAAACAATGTTAAGGAAGGAACAAATTTTCTTAATGAATGGTTTGCAGTTGATATTGTTAAAAATTCGAAAGATGAGGTTACTGGTGTTATAGCTTTTTCCATTGAGTATGGAGAAGTGGCATATCTAAAAGCCCAATCTACAGTTATGGCAACAGGTGGAGCTGGTAGAATCTATGCATCGACTACCAACGCTTTAATAAATACTGGTGATGGTCTTGCAATGGCACTTAGAGCCGGCTACCCAGCACAAGATATGGAAATGTGGCAGTTTCATCCAACAGGGATATATGGAGCTGGATCACTTGTAACGGAGGGCTGTAGAGGAGAGGGTGGATATCTAGTAAATTCAGATGGTGAGAGATTTATGGAAAGATATGCGCCAAATGTGAAGGATCTTGCTGGCAGAGATGTTGTTGCAAGATCAATGGTCTTAGAAATTCTAGAAGGAAGAGGATGCGGTGAAAATAAAGATCATATTTTTCTTAAGCTTGATCATCTTGGAGCTGATGTCTTAAACGCAAAACTTCCAGGTATATGTGAGCTTTCAAGAACCTTTGCACATGTTGATCCAATATATGAACCTATTCCTGTTGTGCCTACATGTCACTACATGATGGGTGGAACTCCTACAAATATTCATGGCCAAGCCTTTAAAAGAGTAAATGGAGTTGATTCTATAGTTTCAGGCTTATTTGCAGCTGGAGAAGCAGCTTGTGTTTCTGTTCATGGTGCTAATAGGCTTGGAGGTAATTCTTTGCTTGATTTAGTTGTCTTTGGAAGAGCTACGGGAATCTTTATCCAAGAGGAGCTTAAATCAGGAGGAGGTGTTGATTCATCAAGTTCAGAAGACATTGATAAAGCATTAGCAAGACTTAACTACCTTAATGAATCAGAATCTGGTTATGAAACAGCTGAGGTTAAAAAAGAATTGCAACAATGTATGCAAAATTATTTTGGTGTATTCAGACGTGGTGAATATATGAAAAAGGGTCTTGAGCAACTAAAAGAAATTAGAAATAAAGTCGACAATTTACATCTTAGAGATAAAAGTAATGCATTTAATACAAGCAGAGTTGAAGCTATAGAATTACAAAATTTATTTGAAGTTGCAGAAGCAACTGCTGTAGCTGCATATACAAGAGATGAAAGCAGAGGTGCGCATGCAAGAGATGATTTCCCCGATAGAGATGATGATAATTGGTTATGTCATTCTTTGTATGATCCAGTATCTAAGTCTGTAACTAAAAGGGAAGTGAATTTTAATCCATCTCAAGTTGAAGCTTTCCCACCAATTGTTAGGACATATTAAATGGCAAAAAATACTCTAGAAATTAATATGTATAGATACAATCCTGAAAAGGATAATTTTCCATACATGATGAAATATCAAATTGAAAAACCTCATAAAGATATTATGGTTCTTGATTTACTTCATCTTTTAAAAGAGCAGGATGACTCTATCTCCTACAGAAGATCATGTAGGGAAGGTGTCTGCGGCTCAGATGGAATGAATATAAATGGAAAGAATGGCCTTGCATGCATCACTCCAATTTCATCGGCAGTTAAAAAGAATAAAATTGAATTAAGACCTTTGCCTGGGTTACCAGTTATAAGAGACTTGGTTGTCGACATGACTGAATTTTATGCTCAATACGAAAAGATTAAACCTTTTTTACAAAATAGTACTACTGCTCCAGAACAAGAAAGGCTTCAATCGCCCGAAGATAGGGATAAATTAGATGGCTTATATGAGTGTATCTTATGCGCTTGTTGTTCAACAAGCTGCCCGTCTTTTTGGTGGAATCCTGATAAATTTTTAGGCCCAGCAGCTTTGCTTCAAGCATATAGGTTTCTTGCAGATACTAGAGATCTTAAAACTAATGAGAGGCTTGAGGAGCTTTCAGATCCTTTTAGCGTCTATAGATGTCACGGCATAATGAATTGTGTAAGTGTCTGCCCAAAAGGATTAAACCCTAATAAAGCAATTGGTGAAATAAAGAGCATGCTTTTAAAAGATAAAAATGAAATTATTGCATCAGATGGAGCTATGAATTAGAAGAAAATGAATTATTCTATGCAAGAACTATGGGGGAGTTCACATTTGTCAGCAGGACATGCTGCATATTTAGAATCCCTATATGAAACTTTTTTAAATAATCCAGATGAACTATCTGAAGAATGGCTTCAGTTTTTTACAAGCCTTAAAAGTGATTCAAATGGAAAGATCGATGTATCACATCAAAGCATTATTGATGAATTTAAAAATTTATCCAGATCCTCAATTTCATCTGAAACAAAAATAGATGAGCGACAAGGAAAGGTTTTTAGGTTAATACAAGCATATAGAAATAGAGGACATCAAGAAGCAACTTTAGACCCTCTTGGTATGATGGATAGAAATCCCATAGAAGATCTAAAAATTGAATTTCATGGTTTGTCTGAAAAAGATCTCGATGATGAGTTTTATACAGATACGTTTAATAGCGACTCAGAAAAGTCATCATTAAGAAACATTATTAAAGATCTCAGAAATATTTATTGTGGAAATATAGGTATTGAATATAACTATATTATGAATTCTGAAGAAAGACGCTGGTTTCAAAAGAAGTTCGAGTCAAAAATAGATACATATACATTTAATGAGGATGAAAAATTACACATCTTTGAAAGATTAAACTCAGCAGAGGGCTTAGCAAAATATCTTGCAGCCAAATATCCAGGAATGAAACGTTTTGGTATAGACGGTAGTGAGTCTTTAGTACCATTGGTTGATGCGGTAATACAGAATTGTGGTTTGCTTGGAGCAAACCAAATTTGTTTTGGAATGGCTCATAGAGGTAGATTAAATTTATTGGTTAATGTTTTAGGAAAGCTACCAAAAGATTTATTTTCTGCTTTTGATGAAACTGAAGTTTTAGAGGGGGCAAATACTGGAGATGTTAAATATCATCTAGGTTTCTCATCAAATATTGATACCCCTGGTGGAGAAGTTCATGTTTCACTTAATAATAATCCTTCTCACCTTGAGATAGTTGATCCAGTTGTTCTTGGCTCTGTTAGAGCAAGACAGGATAGACTCAATGACAAAGAAAGAAACAAAGTCATACCTGTTTTACTTCATGGTGATGCATCTTTTTCAGGTCAAGGTGTGGTTATGGAGTCATTACAGATGTCGCAAACCAGGGGTTTCTACGTTGGTGGAACAATTCATGTGATTGTGAATAATCAAATTGGATTTACTACTAGTGATAAAAATGATGCACGATCTACAGACTATTCAACAGATGTTGCTAAGATGATTCAATCTCCAGTAATCCATGTTAATGGGGATGATCCTGAGATGGTTGTCAAAGCGGTTAAGATAGCATGTAAATACAGGGCTAAGTTTAATAAAGATGTTGTAATTGATTTATTCTGTTACAGAAGAAAAGGACATAACGAAGCTGACGATCCCTCAGCAACCCAACCAACAATGTATAAAAAAATTGCTAGTCATCCTTCTGTTTTAAACCAATATCAAGATAAATTATTCCAAGAAGGCCATATTACAAAAGAATCAGCAATAGAAATTAAAAATACATATAGAAAATCTCTGGAAGGTGGTAAAACTGTCGCAAAAAGTTTATCTGAGCATTCTAATAATGAACTTTGGTTTGATTGGACTGAATATCTTGATGTTTTGTGGTGGCCAAAAGTAGATACCTCATTTAGTGAAAAGAAATTTAAATCAATTGGTAAAGACATTTGTAAAGTACCAAGCTCTTTTAATCTTGGCAATCAGGCGTCCAAAATATTTAATGATCGATTAAAAATGGTTGATGGTGATTTAGAAATTAATTGGGGTTTTGCTGAAAGTATGTCATACGCAACTTTACTATCTGAAGGCTATCCGATCAGATTAACTGGTCAAGATGTTAGAAGAGGTACTTTTTCTCACAGACATGCATGCGTTTTTGATAAAGAAACTGGTGAAGGCTATATCCCACTTTGCGAAATTGCAAATAAAAATAATACTAGGTTTAGTATATATGATTCATTGCTTTCAGAAGAAGCTGTTTTGGGTTTTGAATATGGATATTCAGCTACCTGGCCTACAGGATTAACAATTTGGGAAGCTCAGTTTGGAGATTTCGTAAATGGTGCACAGGTTGTTATTGATCAATTCATTGTTTCTGCACAACATAAATGGGAAAGACTTTCAGGTTTGGTAATGCTTTTACCCCATGGGTTCGAAGGTCAGGGTCCAGAGCATAGCAGCGCACGTATAGAAAGATTTTTACAATTATGTGCTTCTGAAAATATTCAAGTATGTGTTCCAAGCTCTCCTTCACAAATTTTTCATTTATTAAGGCGTCAAGCTATTAGAAAAATGAGAACCCCTTTAATAGTAATTTCACCAAAAAGCTTACTCAGAAATCCAAAAGCTTCATCTTCTATCAAAGAGTTAACTCATGGAGAATTCCATTGTGTGATTGATGATGAAACTAAAGATCAATCAAAAATTACTAAAGTTATTTTGTGCTCTGGAAAAGTTTTTTATGATTTAAATGAAAAAAAAGTTCTTGAAGACAAAGACCATATTGCGATCGTAAGAATTGAGCAGCTATATCCTTTCCCATATGATGATTTAGAGGAAGTTTTGAACAAATATAAAAATGTTGAAGATATTCTATGGTGTCAAGAGGAGCCAGCAAATCAAGGGGCATGGTTTAGTCACAGACACAGACTGCAAAGAGTTTTAGATAGATTAGACAGTAATTTAGAGATAAAGATGGTAAGTAGACCTCCAGCTGCTGCACCAGCTGTTGGAATGATGAAATTACATCTTGAACAACAGAGCAATCTTATTGATGAAGCATTACAATAGGGAATATTATGACAATTGAAATAAAATCACCTACATTTCCAGAGTCAGTTGCTGATGGAACTGTAGCAAATTGGTTAAAAAAAGAGGGAGATCCTGTTAGTCAGGATGAAATTATTGCTGAAATTGAGACCGATAAGGTTGTTCTTGAAGTAGTTGCCCCTTCTAATGGCGTCATTACTAAAATAATTAAAGTTGAAGGCGATGTTGTAAACAGTGCTGAAATTATTGGTGAGTTTAACGAGATTAATGATATTCAATCACAAGATAAAACCATTGAAGAACAAAAAGAAGATGCTCCGCAACCAGATAAAGATAAGCAATCTATTTCTAAAACTACTAAGAGTAAATCTGGTCCCGCAGCTAAGAAAATTATTGCTGAAAATAATCTTGATGCTTCATTGATTAAAGCATCCGGAAAAGATCAAAGAATCACAAAAGCTGATGTTATAAATCATCTTGAAACTAGTTCAAGCGAAGACAAATTACAAATTAATATATCTTCATCATCTTCATCTAGACCTGAGAAAAGAGTTCCAATGACAAGGTTAAGAAGCACAATTGCTAAAAGACTTGTCACAGTTCAACAAGAGACTGCGATGTTAACAACTTTTAATGAAGTTGATATGTTGCCTATTAAAGAGCTTAGAGCAAAATATGGCCAAGAATTTGAAAAACAACATAATATTAAATTAGGTTTTATGGGTTTCTTTGTAATTGCTGCTGTACAAGCTTTAAAGAAATTTCCAATTGTAAATGCTTCGATTGATGGCGATGACGTTGTATATCATGGTTATCAAGATATTGGTGTAGCGGTTTCAACAGATAGGGGCTTGGTAGTGCCAATCATTAAAGATGCTGATACAAAATCTTTACCTGAATTAGAAAAATCCATTTTGAATTATTCAGAAAAAGCTAGGGACAGCAAACTCACAATTGAAGAAATGCAAGGTGGAACATTTACTATCTCAAATGGTGGTGTTTTTGGATCTCTTCTATCAACTCCAATATTGAATGCACCACAAACTGCAATTCTAGGAATGCATGCAATACAAGAAAGACCAGTTGCTATTAATGGAGAAATTGTCATCAGACCAATGATGTATCTTGCAATGAGTTATGACCATAGGTTGTTAGATGGTAAAGAGGCAGTAAGATTTTTAGTTTCTATAAAAGAACAACTAGAATCGCCTGAAAGATTGTTATTAAATTTATAAGTAAAGAGGAATTATATGTTTGATGTTGTTGTTATTGGTGGCGGACCAGCCGGTTATGTTGCTGCAATTAGATCTGCTCAATTAGGTTTAAAGACTGCATGTATTGAAGAGTTTGTTGATTCAAATAAAAATCCTACATTTGGAGGAACATGTCTTAATGTAGGTTGTATACCTTCTAAAGCATTGCTTGATTCTTCTCATAGATATCAAGAAGCTACAGATCATCTAAAAATTCATGGCATTGAGATTAATAAGGTTGAGTTAGACCTTCCTGCAATGATGAAAAGAAAAGACGATATCGTTAAAAAATTAACAGGTGGAATTGGCGGGCTTTTTGCTGCAAATAAAGTCACTCCTATTGCAGGAAGAGGAAAGGTTATAGCTGGGAATAAAGTTGAATTAACCAATGTTGATGGAGAAGTAGAAATAATTGAATCTAAAAATATCATTATAGCTTCAGGTTCATCTCCAATAGAAATTGGCTCAGCTAAATTTGATAACAAAAATATATTAGATAGTACAGGGGCACTTGAAATAGATAAAGTGCCTGAAACATTAGGGGTCATTGGTGCTGGTGTAATTGGTCTTGAGCTAGGAAGTGTTTGGGCTAGGCTTGGTTCAAAAGTTACAGTCATAGAAGCAATGGATGACTTCCTTTTCATAGCGGATAAAGAAATAGCTAAAGAAACTCTTAAAGATTTTAAAAAACAAGGGTTGGATATAAGGCTTGGTTGTAAATTAACATCATCAAAAAGCTTAAAAAACTCTGTCAAAATTACATATGAAACTAAAGACGGTTCTGAGGATATGGAATTTGATAAATTAATTGTTGCAGTTGGCAGAAAGCCAAATACCCATAATCTTTTCTCAGATGATTCAGGCGTAAAATTAGATGAAAGAGGTTTTGTTTCTGTAGATGAATTTTGCCAAACTAATGCAGCAAATGTTTGGGCAATAGGAGATGTTGTTAGAGGCCCAATGCTTGCTCACAAAGGTAGTGAGGAGGGCATTATGGTAGCCGAGAGAATTGCGGGCAAGCATGCAGAAATGAATTATGATCTAGTTCCTTCAGTTATATATACTCATCCAGAAATTGCATGGGTAGGTAAAAACGAAGAAGAATTAAAAAATGACAGTATTGATTATAAAGTTGGGAAGTTTCCCTTTGCGGCTAGCGGTAGGGCATTGGCAGTTGATCAATCTGTTGGTTTTGTAAAGGTAATTTCTGATGCAAAAACTGATACTATTTTAGGAGTACATGTTTTTGGCCCATCTGCTGCAGAAATAGTTCAACAAGCTCTTATTTCTATGGAATTTGGTGCAAGTTCTGAAGATTTAGGTTTAACAATATTTAGTCATCCTACTGTCTCTGAGGCGCTTCATGAAGCGGCATTAGCTGTAAATAATGAAGCTATACATATAGGAAACAAAAGAAAATGAATTTACATGAATATCAAGGCAAAGCTCTTTTTGCAGAATATGGATTGCCAGTATCAAATAGCAAAGTTGTATATGAAGCAGAAGATGCTCATAAAGCATGCAGAGACATTGGTGGATCAAAATGGGTTGTTAAAGCTCAAGTACATGCTGGAGGAAGAGGTAAAGCAGGTGGGGTTGAATTAGTTGATTCTCCAGAAGATGCAATAAGCTTTGCAAAAAAATGGTTAGGCAAAAGATTAGTTACTTATCAAACAGATTCAAATGGCCAACTTGTTAATTCAATTTTAATCGAAGAATGTACTGATATTTCTGAAGAGCTCTATCTTAGTGCAGTTATTGATAGAGATTCCCAAAGAGTTGTATTTATTGGCTCAAGTGAAGGTGGAGTTAATATTGAAGATGTGGCTAAAAATTCACCTGAAAAAATTATCTACGAGCCAATAGATCCTTTATGTGGAGCTCAAGGCTTCCAAGCAAGAAAAATAGCAAAAGTTCTAAAGCTTAACACTGAGCAAACTAAACAATTTACTCCAATGTTAAAAAATTTAATGAAGTTATTCGTTGAGAAAGATCTTAGTTTGCTTGAGATTAATCCATTGGTAATTACAAGTGGTGGAATGCTTCATTGTCTTGATGCAAAAATCAATATTGATTCTAATGCTTTATATAGACAACCTGAAATTGCTGAAATGCATGACCCATCTCAAGAAGACCCAAGAGAGTCAGAGGCTTCTAAAAATGATTTGAGTTATGTTTCTCTTGATGGAAATATTGGATGCATGGTTAATGGAGCCGGTCTTGCTATGGGTACCATGGATACAATTAAGTATTTCGGAGGAAACCCTGCTAATTTCTTAGATGTTGGAGGAACCGCAACTCAAGAAAGAGTTTCAAAAGCATTTAAAATTATATTAGATGACCCAGAAGTGAAAGTAGTTTTGGTAAATATTTTTGGTGGAATAGTAAGATGTGATTTAATCGCAGAGGGTGTTCTAGCAGCAATCGAAGAAGTTGGCGTTAATATACCAGTTGTCGTTAGATTGGAGGGCAATAACGCAGATCTTGGAGCAGAAATCCTTTCTAAAGCGGATATAAAAATTGAAAGCATTAATAATCTTGGTGATGCAGCCAAGAAAGCGGTGGAACTTGCAAAATGAGTATATTAGTTAATAAAAATACAAGGGTTGTTGTTCAAGGTTTCACAGGCTCTCAAGCAACCCTGCATTCAGAACAAGCAATTGAATATGGTACTAATATTGTTGGGGGTATAACCCCTGGTAAAGGTGGCCAAACTCATCTTGGAAAACCAGTTTTTGATACTATGGAAGAGGCAGTCAAAGAAGTTCAACCAAATGCTTCTCTAATTTTTGTTCCAGCACCTTTTTGCAAAGATTCAATTCTTGAAGCTGCTGAATCTGGAATAGAATTAATTGTTTGCATAACAGAAGGCGTTCCAACTTTAGATATGCTTGATGTAAAGAAAAGGGTTGATGAGCTGGGCGTTACTCTGATTGGCCCAAATTGCCCTGGCCTCATTACACCTGGTGAGGCAAAGTTAGGTATTATGCCTGCTAGCATTCATCTACCTGGATCAATCGGTATTATTTCAAGGTCTGGAACTCTAACATACGAGGCAGTAAAACAAACAACCGATCTTGGTTTTGGCCAAAGTAGTTGTGTTGGTATTGGTGGAGATCCTATTCCTGGTTCATCATTTATAGATATCCTAAAATTATTTCAGAATGATGAACAAACCAAAGCAATTGTTATGGTTGGTGAAATTGGAGGAACCGCAGAAGAGGATGCAGCTGATTATATTAAGCAACATGTATCTAAGCCCGTAATTTCATATATAGCTGGTCAAACTGCACCAGCCGGAAAAAGAATGGGTCATGCAGGAGCTATAATTGCAGGTGGAAAAGGAACAGCGGCTGATAAAATAGCTAAATTAAAAGAATGCGGAGTTCATGTTGCGGATAATTTAGTTGAGATTGGTTCTACTGTTGCAAAAGTTCTGTCTGATTAGAATTTATTTTTAAATATTTTTTAATAATTAGATGCAATCTTATAACTGCTAATATTGAGAAGATACTTAGACCAATTATCATGCCATACCACATACCTGCTGCACCCATAGGAGAACTAAAACCAGTATTTGTCAAATAATAACCAACTGGCATGGCAAAAATCCAGTAGGATATGAATAGTAATATCATTGGAATAAAAGTATCTTTATAACCTCTTAGGCTTCCAAGAGCTCCCATTTGTATACCATCAGGCAATTGAAATATTGCTGCAAAAATTAATAAGTAGACCGCAAGATTAAATACAATTTCATCAGTAGTATATATCCCAACAATTAATTCTCTAAAGCTCATAATTAAAACTACATTTAAAAGAGCGGTTAATATACACATATATATAGTTGAATGAGATGCAACTTTTGCTTGTCTATAATTTCCTTCACCAATTAAATTACCAACTCTAGTAGCAGAAGCTAGACCAACTGAAAGAGGTACCATAAAAAATAAACTAGCTACATTGATAGCAATAGTATGACTCGCAACTATATTTTCACCCAAAATTCCAAGAATAATAGCAGCTCCAGAGAACATACTTAATTCTATGAATATACCAAAACCAATTGGCGTACCTAATTTAAATACCTCTTTGGTAGTTTCTTTTGAAGGAAAGGTAAATTCTGTAAATGGCTGGGTGGCTTTATATTTTTTATTTAAATTAATATAGATAAATATTGTAACCATCATTACAAAAGAGACTATGCTGGTAGCAATCCCACAACCTACACCTCCTAATTTTGGCGCTCCAAACCATCCGTACACAAAAATTAAGTCGAGCGGAATGTTTATAATCATTCCAAAAAAAGCTATAAAAAAAACTGGTTTGGTTAATGTCATGCCTTCGCTGTAACACCTTAAACATGTAAATATAGTTATAAAAGCAAAGCCCAATGCAACTGCTTTTAAATATTTTTCTGAGATATCTGTAATGCTTTTTTCAATTGGTAATGCATCTAAAATAACACCCATGTTCATAAAAAGAATAGCTAAAAATATCCCTAATGATCCAGCTATCCATAATATTTCTCTTAACTTTATTCCTATTTCTTTGAATTTTTTTGCTCCGTAAAGCTGAGCAACTATTGGTGTGACTGCAAAAATAACTCCAGAAATAAACATAAAAATAGTCATAGAAAACGCATTACCAACTGCTAGTCCGGCTAAGTCAGATGAGCTAGCTCTTCCAGCAATGATAGTGTCAGTTGTACCCATAAGCACATAGGACAACTGTGATCCGAATATTGGGACCCCAATTCTTAATAAATGTTTAAACTCCTTAAGATATTTTCTAACCAAAATTTTTTAATGAAATAATTTTTTAGGCTACTTTATCATATTAAAATATCGATAAAGGAGATTATTATCAGAAAAGACAATAGACCATATTGGTTAAAAAAACTTATCAATAAAATTGTAAAAATATACGTTAGACAATTTCTTGAGCCTCAATTTGAATACCTTGGAAAAGGTGGTGCTTTTTTTAAACCAAAGTATATAAAAGTGTTTGGTGGAAATGTATTTGTTGATGATTATCCAACGTTAATCGGAGCTAAGGATGCTCATATCCAACTCACCTCATGGGAAATTGGTGAACATAAAGGAAAGATAAAGATTGGTAAATTTTGTTTAATAACCCCTGGTGTAAGAATAATGTCTGCAGAAAATATTACCATTGGTGATTCTTGTATGATTGCTCACGGAGCTTATATTTCTGATGCTGATTGGCACGGTATATATGATAGAGCAAAGCCTGTTGGTAATTCTAAACCTGTAGTATTTGAGGACAATGTCTGGATTGGAGATAGCGCCATAATATGCAAGGGTGTAACAATAGGTAAAAATAGTATTATTGGTGCTGGCGCAGTAGTGACAAAGAATGTTCCGCCAAATTCTATCTATGCTGGCAATCCTGCAAAATTGGTAAAAACTTTAGATGATGCTGAATTTAATACCAGAGCTAATTTTCTAGAGAATCCAGCCAAACTAGCAAAAGAATTTGATGCTTTAGACAAATATTCACTAGGCAAAAACACTCTATTGAGTTGGTTAAGAAGCATTGTTATGCCTGATAAAAATAATTAATTTATGAAAATTATTATTGATAAAGGAATAAAATCCTTTGAGAAAATTATTTCTGTTTTAGATGGTTTCATAGGTATTGAATTATGCTTTTTAAATACAGAAGAAATAATTCATAAGAACATAGAAGATGCAGAAATATTATTTATAAGATCAACTACAAAAATCGATAAACAATTAATTGAAAATACAAAGATAAAAGTAGTTGGTTCTGCAACATCAGGTACAGATCATATCAATAAAGAATATCTTGAAAGAAAAAGCATTAAATGGTTTTATGCTGGAGGCTCTAATGCATTATCAGTTGTTAATTATGTTATGTCGGCCATAAATCACTTACTTGAGATAGGTGTTATGAATAAATCTAATACAGTAGGGATTATTGGTTATGGCAATATTGGAAGAAGGCTTACCAATATGCTTGAATATTTTTCTATTCCATCTATTGCACATGATCCTTTTTTAGATTTCGAATTCCTTGTTGATATTGAAGCAATAAAAAATTGTGACTTGATCAGTTTGCATGTACCGCTAACAACAGAAGGTAAGCACCCAACATATAATATGATCAATGAGGCTTTTATAAATGATGCTCAAAACAAGATTTTAATTAACACCTCAAGAGGGGGTATTGTTGATGAAGATTGTCTTATTAAATCTAATTTGAAATATATATCAGATGTTTGGATGAATGAACCAAAGCCATTTAGAGAAATAGTGGATGGAGCAATAATTGCGACACCTCATATTGCTGGACATAGTCAGTCAGGAAAGATTAACGGGACTCTTATTTTAATTAAATATCTTCAAGACTATTTAGGTTTAGATATTAGTGTAAAAGAAAAGAATTTATTGAAAATGAAAGAATTTATTAAGACTATTAAACTAACTGGCGAGGATGGACTGGATGTTTTTAAAGCTGAATACGATATTTACAAAGAATCAGTAAAATTTAAACATGCATATCTTAATGAAGATGAAGACAAAGTATTAATTTATAAAAACCAACGAAGCCAACATCCATCAAGAAGAGATATAAAAATATAGGGTACTTTTTTCTTTCAAAGTCACATCTGAAACGCTATTCGTATTAATATTATGTATTTAAATCATATATTTTTAATCTAAATAAAAAATAAATCTAAAAAAGATAAAAATTAGTGCAAATTAAGTACATTTTTTTGGCATTTAAATTGCATACATAAACTATATATATTACATATAGGAGTAAACGTGATATTTTCTAAATTCGACGAGGCATCAATTAATAATTCCAAAAAACTTATCAGAAGGGTTCTAAGCGCAACGATTGAAAACCCAGATAACCCAGAATCACTTAATTTTTTTCAATCGGATACCTATAGATTTTATTTTTTGATGAGTTTTATGAAAGAGGCCCTAGATGGCAATGAAATATCTCAGGAATATGCAATATCTTTAGTTCCTAAAAAATTTGCTTCAAGAATTAAAAGGCTTCAAGTTTTAAAGCAGGCTGTGCAACTAGGTTATATTATTGAGAAATCTTCCGAAGTTGATAGAAGAAGAAGAATATATTTTCCTTCAGAGCTACTTCTTAATGATTTTGTTAAATATGCTAATGATTCAGACAAACAGGTAAAATTAGATAAGAGTGCATAAATCACTTTTTACTCTCTAAGATTTATCTACCTATCTTAACTGTTGTTCTTTACAATTACGTAATGGACAAAAAAAATAAATCAGATTTAGACTGGAAGTCTCTTTTAAGCGATGAAAGCTACCGGGTAACCAGGCAATCTGGAACCGAAAGACCTTTTAGCGGAAAATACTGGGACTTTAACGAAAATGGAAGGTATATCTGCATATGTTGTAAGACCCCTTTATTTGAATCTGATACCAAATTTGATGCTGGTTGTGGGTGGCCAAGTTTTTTTCTTCCAATAGATAATGATTCAATAGATGAGATACCTGATTATTCCCATGGAATGACTAGAACAGAAGTTAAATGTTCAAAATGTGATGCCCACCTTGGACATGTTTTTAATGATGGTCCCAAACCGACTGGTTTAAGGTATTGTATCAACTCGGTTTCATTAGATTTTGAAAAAAATGAATGAATACAGAAGAAACAGCATATTTAATGCTTTAAGCAAAGTATCTCTTTGGACAGGTTTATCAAGAGTTTTTGGTTTAGTTCGAGATATAGCCACCACAAGTTTGCTGGGAGCTTCAGTTTTTCATGACATTTTTGTAGTAACTCTTAAAATTCCCAATCTCTTTAGGAGATTTTTTGCAGAAGGAGCATTTAATCAAGCCTTTGTCCCAATTTATAGCGATTACCATAAACAAAATAATGAAGATGAATCAAAAAAATATTTGAGTGCAATTTTTGGATCTCTATTAAGTATCTTATTTATATTTACTCTTATAGTTCTTTTAATAACACCAATATTTATTCTTATATTTGCACCAGGTTTTTACTACGATGATTATAAAAAAGAAATCGCTATAGATCTTTTAAGGATAATGTTTCCATATTTGGCATTAATTTCATTAGTTGCATTTTCTAGCGGAATTCAAAATACTCATGATCGATTTTCTTTACCTGCTTTCACTCCTCTAATATTTAATGCATGTTTAATTATAGCTGCAATTTATATAGCGCCTAAATTTAGTATCCCTGTTTATGCTCTTGCTTGGGGTGTTCTTTTAGCTGGATTTTTTCAAGTTTTAGTGCATTTGGTGGCATTAAAAAAAATAAATAGATTACCAAGACCTTCAATAAATTTTTCTCATCCAGGACTTCAAAAATTTTTTAAACTGATTTTGCCTGCGATTTTAGCTGGTGGAGTCATTCAAATAAACTTGCTTATAGATACAATCTTTGCTTCGTTGCTTCAGACAGGAAGTCCAACATGGTTATATGTATCTGATAGACTGATTCAGTTTCCAATGGGTATTTTTGCGATTGCTATAGGAACAGTACTCTTACCAACATTATCAAAAATTGATTTTGAAGCAAACAAAGAGTCTTTTATAACTGAGCTTCAAAAAGGCCAAAGATTTGTATTATTAATTGGAATCCCATCATTTATAGGTCTTTACGTTTGTTCGGTAGATTTAATAAGTACGATTTTCTATAGAGGAGAATTCTCATTTAGTGATGTCCAACAATCATCGTTAAGCTTAATGGCTTTTTCATTTGGATTGCCATTCTTCATGTTAATGAAGGTGCTTACTCCTGCATTTTTTTCAAGAAAAGATTCAAAAACTCCAATGTATGTAGCCATATTATCTTTATTTTTAAATGCCTTTTTAAATTACTTTTTAGCATTTCAGCTTGGTTATGGTCATGTTGGAATAGCAATAGGAAGTTCAATTGCAGCCTTTGTTAGCGTTCTTGTGCTTGAGATTATTTTGTTTAGAGATGGTCTTATAAAAATTAATAGTCCATTTAATAGATTTAATTTTTCTGTAGTAATTCCTTCAGTTTTAATTTTTATGTTCTTAAGTTTTTCTGAACAATTTTTTGATTTTTATGCATTAAATCAATTGGAGCGAGTGTTGGCCTTGTGTTTCAAAGTTACAATATCAATTGTTTTGTATTTTATTTTTTCTCGATTTATAAGAGGTAACTCCTTAAAAGAATTTTTAAATTAAAGATGTATTTAATTAGAGGACAACATAATTTAGATTTGTTTAAAGAGCTTTATCCTAAAGAAAAACTTCATGGGACAATAGGTAACTTTGACGGGTTGCATAAAGGACATCAAGCAATACTTAATAAAATTAAAAACAAAGCTAAAGACTCTCAATCCTCTACTATAGTTTTCTTTACTGAGCCCCATGCTTCAGAGTACTTTGCCGTATCAAGCAATTCATCAGCAATTGTGCCTCCTCGAATATGTCCCTGGAGAGAGAAATTTGAATTGTTAAGAGAATTTGGAATTGATTTTGCATTTTTTTTAAAATTTAACAATTCTCTAAGAAAAATGACACCTGAAACTTTTATTTCTGAGATTCTTGAATCAGTCGGTTTAAGCTCTTTAACGGTTGGAGATGATTTTAGGTTTGGTGTAAACAGAGCCGGTGATTTTGAGCTGCTAAAAAGCTGGGGATCACAGAATAATATTGAGATTAATAATACTCCTACTTTTAAATATCTTGATGAAAGAGTTAGCAGTACAAGAATAAGAGAAGCATTGCTTAATGATGATTTTAATTTAGCAAAAAATTTACTTGGTAGAGCCTACACTTTTTCAGGTAAGGTTGTACACGGTCAACATTTAGGAAGGACAATTGGTGTGCCAACTGCTAATTTGTGGCTGCCAAAACAAAAGCTTCCAATTTCAGGCGTTTATGCAGTTAAGTGTAACTTAGAAAACAATATATATGATGGCATTGCTAATATGGGTATTAGGCCAACAGTTGGCGGCACCCAACCTGTTCTGGAAGTCCACTTGTTTGAATTTAATTCTGATATTTATTCAAAAAGATTAAATGTTGAATTTATTAGAAAAATAAGAGAAGAAAAGAAATTTAAGAATTTAGACATGTTAAAATCGCAAATTCAAAAAGACATAAAGGCTGCAAAAAATTTATTAAGATAGTGTTATGACAACTAACTATAGGGATACATTAAATCTTCCTGAAACTGAGCTCTCAATGAAAGCTGGTTTACCAAAGAAGGAACCAGAAATTATTGATTTTTGGAACAGTATAGATCTATATAAAAAGATTAGAAGTCTTCGTACAGGTAATGAAATATTTATTCTGCATGATGGTCCGCCATATGCAAATGGATCAATTCATTTAGGCCATTCTGTAAATAAGATCTTAAAAGATATAACTATAAAAAATAAAACATTATTAGGTATAGATGCTCCATACGTTCCTGGATGGGATTGTCATGGGTTACCAATAGAATTAAATATTGAAAAAAAACATGGGAAGAGAAGTGAAGTTGTTCAAAATAAAAAAACCTTCCAAGAGGCATGTAAAGAGTATGCTTTAACTCAAATAGAAGATCAGAAGAATGACTTTATTAGACTAGGAGTTCTTGGCGAATGGGATAATCCCTATAAAAGCTTAGATTCTTCATTTGAAGCTGATACCGTAAGAGCGTTGGGTAAGATTTTTGCAGCTGGCCATATTCAAAAAGGAGAGAAGCCTGTTCATTGGTGTCAGGATTGTGCATCAGCTTTAGCAGAGGCAGAGGTTGAGTATCAAGATAAAACTTCTAAATCAATTGATGTAAAGTTTGATGTCGATGAGAAAAGTCTCAATAAGGTTAATGAAGCTTTTAATTTTAATCAAAATGTAACAATTTCATTTGTTATCTGGACTACTACACCATGGACTATTCCATCAAATGTTGCTGTTTGCATAAACCCAGAGTTAGATTATTCGCTTGTTAAAGTTAATGAAAATTATTTTGTAATTGCTGAATCAATGATTTCATCTTGTGAAGAAAGATGGAATCTAGATTTAGTTTCTTTATCAAGTACAAAAGGGACAAATCTTAAAGATATTGAATTACTCCATCCATTTATGGATAGAAAATCAATTTTACTTCATGGAGATCATGTCACAACAGAAGCTGGTACCGGTTGCGTGCATACAGCTCCCGCCCATGGAATGGATGATTATCTAATATGTAAGAAAAATAACATTGAAACTTTTAAAGCATTAAATTCTAAAGGTTTTTTTATAGATGAAATTGATTTTATAGCGGGGCTTCCCCCTATAAAGGCTGACCCACTTGTAATTGAAAAGCTTAAAGAAAAAAATACTTTGATTAATTGTGATGATTATCATCACTCATATCCTCACTGTTGGAGACATAAAACACCATTAATATTTACATCAACAGCACAATGGTTTATTTCGATGAATCAAAATGGACTATTGTCAGACGCTCTTAAAAGCATAGATGATGTAAATTGGGAGCCATCATGGGGTCTCCAAAGAATTGAAAGTATGCTGAATGATAGACCAGATTGGTGTATATCAAGACAGAGAAATTGGGGTGTTCCTATAACTCTAGTAACACATAAAGACACAGGTGAAATTCATCCTAAGCAAGCTGAATTATTTTCAAAATTTGCAGACAAGATTGAGGAGGAAGGAATTTCTGCATGGGACTCTATAGATCTTAATGATTATATAGATGATGGAGATTTATATACTAAAACAACTGACTCTCTAGATGTATGGTTTGATTCAGGAATAACTCATTCAGCTGTTTCAGAAAAGAGGTTTTCACAAGATATAGTTGCAGATCTCTATCTTGAAGGTTCTGATCAACATAGAGGATGGTTTCAATCGTCACTGTTAACAAGCATTGCTATGAAAGGCCAAGCACCATATAAATCAGTTTTGACGCACGGTTTTGTTGTTGACGAAAATGGAAGAAAACAATCTAAATCACTTGGAAATGTCGTTTCTCCGCAAAAGGTTTGGGATTCTCTAGGCGCAGATATTCTCAGGTTATGGGTTGCATCTACTGATTTTAGAAGTGAAATGGTTGCATCTGACGAAATTCTGAAAAGAGTCTCAGATCAATATAGAAGAATCAGAAATACTTTTAGGTTCATGTTGGGTAATCTTAATGATTTTAATTACAACCATAAAATTAAATATGAAGACCAAGTAGAGCTCGATAAATGGATTATTAGGGAAACAGACAAACTAGAAAAAGAGGTTATAAATTTTTATGAATCTTATTCTTACCATAATGTTGTTCAAAGGATTCATAATTTTTGTGTAAATGAATTAGGGGGTATTTATTTAGATATAGTCAAAGATAGATTGTATACATGTAAAAATGATTCTCATGCAAGAAAATCATGTCAAACAAGTTTAGATTATGTAGTTAATGTTATGGTGCGATTAATTGCACCAATTCTATCATTTACAGCAGAAGAGTTATGGCAAACCCATAGCTCACTTAAGAATCAAGAAGATTCAGTATTTTTATCTGAATATTTTCAAAAAGGTGATAGTAAAACTGGACTAATTACTGATGATGACTGGAAAAGAATTTTTGAAATAAAAGATCAAGTGAATCAATCAATAGAAGCTCTCAGAAATGAGAATAAACTTAAAGGTTCGTTAGATGCAAATGTATTAATCAACGCCAATCCAAGTGATAAAGCAATTTTAGAAAAACTTGGTGATGAGCTACATTTTGTATTTATATCTTCTAAAGCTCTTATTAAAGAATCAGATAATTTACAAATAATTGTTGAAAACCTTAATGATGATAAGTGTACAAGATGCTGGCACAGAGATGAGTCTGTTGGAGTAAGTAAAAATCACCCAGAAATATGTTCTAGATGCGAAGAAAATATAGACTCTAATGGAGAAAGCAGGTCTTTTGTTTAAAAATAAATTCTTTATTTATATTTTAATTCTTCTAGCTATAGATATAGCTACAAAACAAGCTGTACTTAGAAGCTTAGAAGAATTTCAATCATATGCCTTTATACCATTCATAGATTTTTATTTAACTTTTAATTCTGGCATTGCATTTGGTTTCTTAGATCTTGGACAAAGAACTATATCTAATCTGTTAACATTTGTTGGAATTTTAATTGTTATATTTTTAATCAATCTTTTGCAAAAAGAGTCTGTAGAAAAAAACAAATTGGCATTGTCTTTTGTTATCGGTGGAGCACTTGGAAATATATTAGATAGAATTCCTGATGGCTATGTAACAGATTTTTTGCATTTAAAAATTAATAATTTTTCTTTTTTTATTTTTAATTTTGCTGACGCATCAATTAGTATTGGAGCTATTCTATTAATATATATGGAATTATTTAGAAATAAACGTGGAAGCAAAAATTAAGGAAATAAAACTCGCAAATCCCAGGGGCTTTTGTGCAGGAGTGGATAGGGCAATAGACATTGTTAATAGAGCACTAGAAATCTATGGAAGTCCGGTATATGTAAAGCATGAAGTAGTTCATAATAAATTTGTTGTAGAAGATTTAAAAAATAAGGGAGCTATTTTTGTAGAAGAAATAGAAGAAATCCCTGATAATTCTTTGGTAATTTTCAGTGCTCATGGAGTTTCTAATCAGGTAGAAGAAAGTACTAAATCAAGGAATTTGCAATACTTTGATGCAACATGCCCTTTAGTTACAAAAGTTCATATGGAAGTCATAAGGCATGCTAGAGCAGGGAATGACATTATATTAATTGGCCATGAAGGTCATCCTGAGGTTGAAGGGACCATGGGAAGGCATATTAATAAAGATTCAAGCAATATATATTTAGTCCAGGATGATAACGAGGCTAAAAAAATAAAAGTTTCTAAACCAGAAAATTTAGCAATAGTTACTCAAACCACTTTAAGCGTTGATGATACAAAATCAATTATTAATATTCTTAAAGAAAGATTTCCAAAAATTAAAATTCCAAAAAAAGATGATATTTGCTATGCAACACAAAATAGGCAGGATGCGGTTAAACAACTTGCACTTGAGTCTGATTACATGATTGTTGTCGGATCAGTAAATAGTTCAAATTCAAATAGATTAAAAGAATTAGCTGAAAAATGTGGCTGTAAGGCTGTTCTGATTGATGGTTTTGAAGAGTTAAATTTAAATGAATTAGAAGGTTGTAATTCCATTTCGATTACTGCAGGCGCTTCGGCACCCGAAGAAAGAGTCCAAGAAATTGCACAAGCCCTGAAAGAGCATACTGGTGCATCAATAATTGAAAATGGTGAAGATAGAGAAAATATTTTCTTTAAACTGCCTCCGTTATTAAGATGATGGAAATTAAAAATCATATTCTGCAAAATATAAAATTTTTAAAATCACCCAATTTTAACGAACGACCACATAATACTAAAATTAGCCTTATAGTAATTCACGCAATAAGTTTGCCCCCAAAAAAATATAACAACGATCATATAGAAAAGTTTTTTTTAAATGAGTTAGATTTTTCATTGGATAGTTTTTATAAAGATATAGAAGGCTTGAAAGTTTCATCTCATATTTTGATTAAAAGAGATGGTGAAATAATTCAGTTTGTACCCTTTAATATGAGGGCTTGGCATGCAGGAGTTTCGTCATTCCACAATAAAGACAATTGCAATGATTTTTCAATAGGTATAGAGCTAGAAGGTTCTGAAGATGATATTTTTGAAGATATTCAGTATGAAAAATTATCTCAAATAACATCATTGCTTATGCAAGAGTATACTGATATTAGTAAGGAAAATATAAAAGGTCATTCAGATGTAGCTCCTGGTCGAAAAACTGATCCAGGAAATCTATTTGACTGGGATAGGTACTTAAGCAATGTATAACTTGAGAAAAATGTTTGTGATGCTCTCACTAGGTTTTGGCTCAGGTCTGCCATATATACTTCTAATAAGCACTACTTCAGCATGGTTAAGAGATGTAAGCATTGAACTTAGTCTAATTGGGTTTTTTGCATGGATAACATTTGCATACACAATAAAGTTTCTATGGGCTCCGTTGGTGGATAGATTTTCAGTACCTTACTTTTCTAAATATGGTCATAGAAAAAGCTGGATAGCATTAATGCAGATAACAATAATCAGTGGTTTATTATTGATATCAAATATTGATCCTGTTCAAAGCTTTTTCTTATTTTGCGTAGTTGCTGGTTTAATTGCTTTTGCCGGCTCCTTTCAAGATATTGCAATAGATGCATTTAGAATTGAATATGCTCATATTAGCGACCAAGGCAACTTAGCAGCGGCTTACCAGCTTGGTTATAGATTAGCAATAATAGCTGCAACATCATTAGCATTAATTTTTGCTGATTTAAATGGTTGGGCCATGACATATAAGTTACTGGCTGCGTTAATGTGTTTCGGGTTTCTAGGAGTTATTTTTTCCCACGAAGAGAAAAATACTGAATTGGGTAAATTAAATTTTACTAATTCAATTTATGAACCATTAAAAGATTTCTTTTCTCGATTTAAACTTTTTATGGCTTCAATCTTATTACTAATAATTGCAACCTATAGATTAACAGACATAGTGATGGGCCCTATGGCAACACCATTTTATTTAGACATGGGTTTTACTCTTACAGAGATAGGCGCAGTAGTAAAAGTAGTGGCATTAATAGCATCAATCTTTGGTATTTTTATTGGAGGCTTGTTAATTAAAAAAATAAAAATCTTTAGGTCACTCCTAATTGGAGCATTTTTAGTAATGATTACAAACATGCTATTTGCATATGTTGCAATTACAGAAAAAAATATCATTTCTTTAGCATCTATTGTTGCAATGGACAGTCTTGCTGCAGGTATTGTTGGAACGGTAAATATTGCATTTTTAACTAGTTTAGTCTCAAAAAAATATACAGCTTTTCAATATGCTTTGCTTACAGGCTTTATGACTTTGCCTGGATTTTTATTAAAAGGCCTATCAGGTATTTGGGTGGAGTCTTTTCAGGCATTATATGGTTTTGAATTTGGATGGATGAGCTTTTATGTGGTCACATCTCTGTTAACAATTCCATCAATACTATTGTTGTATTTTAATAGAGCATATATGAAGAAACATGAAGAAACTCTATAGAGCAATTTTTTTTACTACTTTAATAACGGTATTCTATTTCAGCTTAGTTCCATCATTTGATATTCCAAATATTGCTGCCTTAAGCTTCATATCGGATAAAGTTATCCATTTGAGTATATTCTTTTTCATTTCTTACATAGGCCTAAACTGCTCATTTAATTATTCAAATATATTTTTATTATGTTTAATTTTTGCCTTTGGCCTAATAATAGAGATTATTCATTTCTATCATCCATACAGATTTTTTGAGGTTGCTGATTTAATTGCAAATCTAACAGGAATTCTTTTAGCCCAATTTTTCTTCAAAAAAAAACAATTTAGGTATTGATTTCTATTATTTAGGCCTTAATTAGTGTTTTAGTTAAGAAACTAACTTAAAATTCGTTAAATTTTTTAAGGGAGATAAAAATGAAATTAAGACCTTTACATGACAAGGTACTTGTAAAAAGAACTGAGGAAGAAGAAACATCATCTGGAGGCATTATTCTTTCAGGATCTGCAAAAGAAAAACCCTCTCAAGGTGAAGTTATTTCAGTTGGTCCTGGTAAGAAAACTGATGCAGGTGAAGTAGTTCCAGTAAATGTTAAAGCTGGTGATACTGTTTTATTTGGTCAGTATGCTGGAAATGAAGTAAAACTTGATGGCGAAGAATATCTAATCATGAGTGAGAGTGATATTTTCGGTGTTATTGAATAAAAATAATAAATTAAAGGGAGAAAATAATGTCAGCTAAAGATGTTAAATTTGGTGATAGTGCCAGAAGTAAAATGCTTGATGGAGTCAACATACTTGCAGACGCTGTGAAGGTAACTCTAGGCCCAAAAGGAAGAAATGTTGTTTTGGACAAATCTTTTGGTGCACCTACAGTAACTAAAGACGGTGTATCTGTAGCTAAAGAAATTGAGCTTGAAAATAAATTTGAGAATATGGGTGCACAAATGATTAAACAAGTTGCATCTCAAACAAATGATGAGGCTGGTGATGGTACTACAACAGCTACTGTTTTAGCTCAATCAATTGTTAATGAAGGTAATAAAGCTGTAGCAGCTGGTATGAATCCAATGGATCTCAAAAGAGGCATAGATAAAGCAGTTGCAGCCGCAGTAGAGCATGTGAAGGGACTTAGTGTTCCATGTGCAGATAGTAAGGCAATTGCTCAAGTAGGAACTATATCTGCAAACGGAGATAGTGCCGTTGGAGAAATCATTGCTGAGGCCATGGAAAAAGTTGGGAAAGAAGGTGTTATAACTGTTGAAGAGGGTACTGGTATTGAAAACGAGCTAGACGTTGTAGAAGGTATGCAATTCGATAGAGGCTATCTATCTCCATATTTTGTTACCAATCAAGACAACATGACAGTAGAGCTAGAGAGTCCATTAATACTTTTATTTGATAAGAAAATATCAAATATTAGAGATTTACTTCCATTACTAGAGTCTGTAGCAAAAGCTGGAAAACCATTGTTAATAATAGCAGAAGATATAGAAGGAGAGGCATTAGCTACTCTAGTTGTTAATAACCTTAGAGGAATCGTAAAAGCTGCTGCTTGTAAAGCTCCTGGTTTCGGTGATAGAAGAAAAGCAATGCTAGAAGATATTGCTATCTTAACAGGTGGAACAGTTATTTCTGAAGAAGTTGGACTTTCATTAGAGGGTGCAACAATCGAAGACTTAGGAACTGCTAAAAGAGTAGTTCTTAATAAAGATAATGCAACAGTTATTGATGGTGCCGGTGATGAAAAAGATATCGCTGCTCGTGTAAATCAAATTAGAGCTCAAATTGAGGATACTTCATCAGATTATGATAAAGAAAAACTTCAAGAAAGAGTTGCTAAGCTTGCAGGTGGTGTTGCTGTCATTAAAGTAGGCGCTGGATCTGAGGTTGAAATGAAAGAGAAGAAAGCAAGAGTTGAGGACGCATTGCATTCTACTCGAGCAGCTGTTGAAGAAGGTGTTGTGCCAGGTGGTGGATCAGCATTAATTAGATGTCTTGAGGCTGTTGAAAAGCTTACAGGAGATAATGATGATCAAAATGTTGGTATCAATATAGCTAAAAAAGCTTTTGAAGCCCCATTAAGACAAATAGTCTCTAATGCCGGTGAAGAATCATCAGTAATACTTGCAAATGTCAGAGATGGCAAAGGGTCATATGGTTTTAATGCAGCAACTGGTGAATATGGCGATATGATAGAGATGGGTATTCTTGATCCAGCTAAAGTAACTAGAACAGCTATCCAAGCTGCAGGTTCAGTTGCTGGAATGATGATTACCACTGAAGCTATGGTTACTGATGTGCCTAAAGATGATACACCTATGCCTCCAATGCCTGATATGGGCGGTATGGGCGGTATGGGCGGTATGATGTAACATCATTATTGTTCATTTATAAATGGGGCTTCAAGCCCCATTTTTATTAGATTTACAATTAAATTTAATTTAATATACAACTAAGCAAACTTATAAGGAGAGACATGGATATTTTAACGGACCAATCTTTTTTTAGAGCATTTCATATTCTTTTTGGCATAGCATGGATAGGATTGCTTTATTACTTTAATTTTATTCAAGGCGAATATGTAAAAGTTGCAGATCCAGATGCAAAAGCAGATGTATTTAAAAAATTAGCACCAAATGCATTGTGGTGGTTTAGATGGGCCGCTTTATTTACTTTTTTAACAGGTGTAATTTTATTGCATCAAATATCAGTAAGAATAGGCACAGAAATTATTTTAGGTGCAACTATGGGGACTTTAATGATGCTCAACGTTTGGGGCATTATTTGGAGAAATCAAAAGATTGTCTTGGGAATGAAAGAGGGTGATGCGGCAGTTGCTGGCGCTAAAGCAGCTTTAGCATCAAGAACTAACACACTTTTCTCAGTTCCAATGCTTATGTATATGGTTTATTCAGTTCATGGTGGTGGTGTTGATATTAGTACAAATGCTGTTTTGATTGGACTGGCGATTATTTTTGCAATCGAAGCTAATGCAATATGGGGTAAAATGCTTTCAGCCATAGCCTCTGTAAGAGGTGTTATAACCTCATCATTTGTTTTAGCTGTTGTACTAAAAGTTATTACTGACCTCATCTAAATATTTATGAATTAAAGGGAGAGTTTTAATCTCTCCCTTTTAATTACTTTAATAATCTTTACAATAAGCTCAAATTTATAAAAAGAAACATATATGCCTAATAAGCCATCAAAAGAAGAAGCACTAAAAGCTGTAAGAACACTAATATCATGGGCTGGAGATGATCCTGATAGAGAAGGATTAATTGAAACACCTGATAGGGTTGTTAGATCTTACAAAGAATTTTTTTCTGGTTATGAAGAAGATCCAGAAAAAGTTTTGGGAAAAACTTTTGAAGAGGTTGAAGGCTATGATGAAGTAGTCATCGTTAGAAATATAAGAGTTGAATCTCATTGTGAGCATCATATGGTGCCTATAGTTGGAGTTGCTCATGTAGGATATATACCAAACAAAAGAGTTGTTGGCATAAGTAAGCTTGCAAGAGTGGTTGATATTTATGGAAAACGACTTCAAACACAAGAAACAATGACTGCACTAATCGCTGATACTATAGATAGAGTTTTAGAGCCAAAAGGTGTAGCCGTTGTAATTGATGCAAATCATGAATGTATGTCTACTAGAGGAATACATAAAACCGAATCAAGTACTATTACAAGTAGAATGCTAGGTAGTTTTAGAGACAATGTTGAAACTAGAGCTGAGTTTATGAATCTTATCAATGCTCCAAAACAGTTTTAAGTTTTCTTCTAACTGGTTGTATGCCAAGCATTAACCCAAATCCGCCAATAATTTTAGCCTCAGGGTCTGAGAGCAGAAAAATTATGCTTCAAGATGCTGGACTTATCTTTGAGATTATCACTTCAAATGTTGACGAAGATTTATTAAAAAATGAAATGGAAGGAATGCCATTTGAAGATCAAGTTATTAAACTTGCTTCAGCAAAAGCTTTGGCTATAAGTTCTGAAAATCCACATAAAATAGTCATCGGTGGAGACCAAATGTGTGTTTTTAACAACAAGGTTTTTGATAAGCCTGGCTCAGTTGAAAAAGCAATTACTAATTTAAAAATTCTTTCTGGGACAACTCACTATCAATACAGTGGAGTATGTATATACAGAGCAGGTACACCATTATGGGAGTATTCTGAGGTAGTCGAATTAAAGATGCATACCTTAAGTGAGGAGGAAATCGTTAATTATGTTAAAGCAGAAAATCCTATCAATGCGGCTGGAGCATACAAATTTGAATCTTTAGGTTGTAATTTATTTTCATCAGTAAATGGTTCGTCATATACAATTAGAGGAATGCCATTATTACCCTTGTTAAACACTTTAAGAGAAATGGAAATTATTAGCCTTAAAAATATAGAATAAATGAAGATTTATAACACTCTTACTGGTAAAAAAGAGGACTTTATTCCAATAGACAAAAATCATGTAAAAATTTATGCATGTGGTCCAACTGTCTATAATTATGCTCATATTGGCAACGCAAGAATGGCTGTTGTTTTTGATACTTTAGTTCGAGTCTTAAGACATTCTTATTCAAAGGTAACTTACGTTTCAAATATCACAGATATTGACGATAAAATTATTGATGCCTCTAATGAATCAGGCATTTCTATCGAAGAGATTACAAAGAAATTTACTGATATTTATAACAGTGATATGTCAAAGCTTGAAGTTCAAGCGCCTGATTTTCAGCCAAAAGCAACAGAGTATATTGATGAAATGATTGAACTTATAAGCGACCTTGTTAAAAAAGGTCATGCTTATGTAAAAAATGATCATGTATTGTTTCATGTTCCTTCATATGAAAATTACGGAATGCTCTCAAAAAGAAATAGAGAAGAACAAATTGCTGGAAGCAGGGTTGAGGTCGCTCCTTTTAAGCAAGACCCAGCAGACTTTGTTCTTTGGAAGCCAAGTGTGGGCAATCAACCTGGCTGGGAATCACCTTGGGGATATGGCAGGCCTGGTTGGCATACGGAGTGCTCTGCAATGTCAGAAAGAACATTGGGCTTACCCTTTGATATTCATGGTGGAGGTAGAGACCTAACTTTTCCTCATCATGAAAATGAAATAGCACAAAGCTGTTGCTCTTCTGCAGATATAAATAATCCAACATCGTATGTGAAATATTGGATGCATAATGGATTTGTTACTGTTAATGGTGAGAAGATGTCAAAATCTTTAAATAATATTACCTTAGTTAAAGACTTATCAGATAAATATCATGGAGAGGTTATTAGGCTTGCGTTGCTATCCTCACATTACAGGCAAAGTTTAGATTGGAATGAAAAAGTTATTCATCAGGCTAAAAAATTATTAGATAAGTTATATAGAATTAAACTTGATTTAGATGAGATAAAACTGAGTGGCAATGAAATAAATATAGATGACTTTATATCACCTATGTTAGATGATATTAATACTCCTGGTTTTGTAGCTAATCTCAATAAGATGATTAAAGATTTTTCATCTTCATCTGATAAAGATCAAATAATCTATAAATCCAAATTGGATGCCGCAACTAAACTTTTAGGCATTTGTAATTTAAGTTATTCAGACTGGGACTCTTTTCATGATAAAGGTCTTGATAAAGAAAAAATTAATCAATTGATTAATGATCGATTGATAGCAAAAAAAGAAAAAGATTTTGAAAAAGCCGATGCTATTAGAGATGAGTTACTAAAAATGGGTATTGAAATAAAAGACACAGAAACTGGAACTGATTGGAATCAAAAATCATGATACCTGAACCAATATCTGGATTAGATCTTCCAGACTCGTATGATGATATTAATCAAACTTTAAAAATATCTGACATGATTCTTACCAATGCGGTAGAGAATGCAAAAACTCTTTTTCATAGTCCGACCGTATCATCTATAGATGAGTCTGGAATAAATTCAAGAGTGATGGTTCTCAGAGAGTTTAATTTAAAAAAGAGGTTTATGCGTTTTC
>Ga0181603_10000086_pt1 | contig 66934 bp, 42 predicted proteins | sample 041ome_13_FD_148633 | JGI IMG/M metagenome (GOLD analysis project Ga0181603, IMG submission 148633) | Coastal salt marsh microbial communities from the Groves Creek Marsh, Skidaway Island, Georgia - 041409US metaG (spades assembly) | ecosystem: Environmental > Aquatic > Marine > Intertidal zone...
TTAGCGCTGATCATCAATTGGTTTACGCTGATAAATCACGTCTGAAGCAGCCTATTCCTCTCTTTGTATTTAATCCGATGGTTTATCGCATCGCGGCAGCAATTGCGATCATTCTTGGAATTACAGGACTATTGAATTCGATTCAAAATGAAATGTATGTTCCTAGGGATGGATTGTCGAATTACGCTTCGTTAGATGTCGAGAACATTGGTAGTCCTGTCTCAAAGTCCGTTTCTAATGGCACAATAGATTTGGTTGAGAATGCATCTGTTGCGAATAGAATCGTACAAAACATAGAGCGGTTGCCAATTAAAGAGCCAGGTTCAAAATGGAAAGCAGCACCAGTTTTAGACAGAGAGCAGCCAAGTTTAGCGATCGCTCAAACGAGCATTCTTCCTGATGGTATGGATAGACCAATTCCAGCGGAAGAGTTGAACCTTGCTCAATTTGTCGGAAAAGAATTTTTGGGTCTTTCACCAGACAAAACTGGAACCACGAAGTCCCTTTTAAAAGAAAGTGCAAAAAAGGTCATCGATCAAAGCGACCAAATCGCATTGAATACGGTAAAAGCGGACAATAACAAAAAGACATTTAGTCTTATGGCTGGCACCTTGGAGTTCAAACGAGTGACTTATAGGTCCAATTAATTCGATTTTTTTCGAACAGCCTGTAACATCCAAATACTTATCCCGTCACACCATCAAATCACCGGGAATCGGAGATAAAGTCAAAAACTATAATCATGAAAAAGTTACTTACCATTCTATCCATAATTCTGTTCACAGCTCAAGTAGGAGTTGCGCAGGAAGAAGCAACGAAAAGCGATTCTACGAAAACAGCACAAACAAAAAAGAGCGATTCGGTAGAAGTAGTGATTACTCCAAAACGTGGACAAGATTCTACGATTGTGAAAGTGGCAGGAATGAAAATCATTGTTTTAAATGATGACAAAAATGAGCCAGGAAAGATCATTGTAGATTCTGAAGTAGACAATGACACGGTTTACTACAAAGACAAGCATGGCGATAATGTCACTCATTGGGCTGGCATTCGAATTGGGGTAAATGGATATATGACAGACAAAGGGTTGCCAATTCCCACCACGCATGAGTTTCTTGAGTTGGACTATGGTCGAAGTGTGAGTGTGGATGTCAATTTACTTGAAAAAGACTTTCGATTATATAAGCAGCATATCGAGTTGGTGACTGGTTTAGGAATGCACTTTGCGAATTATACCTTCGAGAATAAATACACCACTTTAGTCAATACTGATCCATTAGGTGCCACGGTCGACTCAACTATTTTACTTGACAAGAACAGGCTCAGAGCAACGTATATAACGGCTCCTTTATTATTAGGTTTTAGCACACACAAGGATGAAAACAAAGCTTTTCGATTAGCATTTGGTGGACAAGTATCTTGGAAAATTGCTTCAAAACTGAAGCAGCAATACAATCTTGGAGGTCAAACATTCAAGCCAAGGATCAAGTCAGATTATGACCTCAATCCGTTTCTTTTTCATGCGGTGGCTACGGCAGGATTTGGTCCGGTTAATATTTATGCCAACTATGGTTTGAATGAATTATTCGAAAACAAAAAGACCTTAGCCCTGACTCCATTTGATGTTGGAGTGCAATTGATGTTCTAAAAAAGCTGTTTAGTTAGGTTGCTGAAAATCCTGTTCGCATAAGCCGAGCGGGATTTTCTTTTTTCTCATGTTTGTGCGAATAACTTTGCGCGCTGACTCAGCGATTGGGTCGAATAAGGAAAATGAGCATGGAAGAGAAACTGAATATTCTACAGAATAAGATAGACGAAGCCAAAAAAGGCGGTGGAGAAAAGCGAATTGAAGCGCAACACAAAAAGGGTAAACTGACCGCTAAAGAGAGGTTAGAGCTTTTATTTGACAAAGACTCATTTCAAGAAATGGGAATGTTAGTGCAACATCGTTCTGTCAATTTCGGACTGGACAAGCAAAAGTTTTTAGGTGATGGAGTCGTCACTGGATTTGGCAAAATCAATGGCCGATTGGTATATGCTTTTAGTCAAGATTTCACCGTTTTAGGTGGTTCATTGGCAGAGGCGCATGCTGAGAAGATTTGCAAAGTCATGGACTTGGCCATGAAAAATGGCGCACCACTTTTAGGATTAAATGATTCGGGTGGAGCACGAATTCAAGAAGGTGTGGTCTCGCTCGGTGGTTATGCAGATATATTTTATAGAAACACATTGGCAAGTGGAGTGATTCCACAACTAAGCGCCATCATGGGGCCTTGCGCGGGAGGTGCTGTTTATTCTCCAGCCTTGACTGATTTTATATTGATGGTGGAGAACACAAGCTACATGTTTGTGACAGGTCCAAACGTGGTGAAAACTGTGACAAACGAAGATGTTACTGCTGAAGAATTAGGTGGAGCCGATACGCATGCATCGAAATCTGGGGTAACACATTTCGCATGTGAAAACGAAGTTGACGCTATCAATCACTTGAAGCAACTTTTGGCTTACATGCCCTCCAATTGCGAGGAAGAAGCACCTCGGTTGCCCTATACGGAAGGAAATGAAAAACGTGATAAGCTGAATGGAATTATTCCAGAAAATCCGAATCAACCCTACGATATTCGAGATGTGATTTCTGAAACAATGGATGGCGATTCGTTTTTGGAAATACACAAGGACTACGCGGAAAATATCGTTGTCGGTTTTGCACGTCTTGCGGGAAGAAGCATTGGAGTGGTAGCCAATCAACCTGCCGTTCTGGCTGGAGTATTGGATGTCAATTCCTCTAAAAAGGGAGCGCGATTTGTACGGTTTTGTGACGCATTCAATATTCCACTATTGGTTTTTGAAGATGTGCCAGGGTTTTTGCCAGGAACAGATCAAGAATGGAATGCGATCATTACAAATGGCGCTAAATTGCTTTATGCATTCAGCGAAGCTACGGTGCCAAGAGTGACCGTTATTACCAGAAAGGCCTACGGTGGGGCATATGATGTAATGAACTCAAAGCACATCGGAGCAGACATGAACTTTGCTTGGCCATCTGCAGAAATTGCTGTGATGGGTGCCAAGGGGGCTGCAGAAATCATTTTCAGAAAAGAGATTGCTGAAGCGAGTGATCCTGCTACGAAATTGAAAGAGAAAGAAGCGGAATATGCAGAGCTATTTGCTAATCCATACAATGCGGCAGCGCGTGGATATGTAGATGAAGTTATTCGTCCAGACCAAACGAGGGAGAGGTTGATACGAGCTTTCGAAATGCTCGAAAACAAAGTGGATAACTTGCCAAAGAAAAAGCACGGCAATATTCCCTTGTAAGCCGCTTAGTCGATGAAGCAACTGATTTGGATCTTACTTTTTTCGGCAATAGGCATTGTTGTAAAAGCTGAGCGTCCAGATAGTTTGCTGCAACTTTTGCAATAAACCGATGATTCGCTTAAGTCGAAGGTGTATAGTGAGATTGTCTGGCACTACGTTTTTCACCAACCAGATAGCGCCCTTTACATCGGTAGAACAGGATTAAATAATGCTCATAAGTACAATCGAAATTCGGGCTTAGCAGGACTTTACAACAGAATGGGTGTCGCACATGACGTTGCGGGAAATCCAGATAGCGCCATCGTTTATTACGAGAATGCCCTGAAATACGCTCGCTTGGGGAAGGTGATTTCCACTGAAGCCGGAGCCCTGAATAACCTCGGATTAATCTATTGGAACAAGGATGATTTAGAGAAGGCAATCGAATATTATTTTGCTTCCATTAAACTCTTTGAGGAAATTGATAACCAACAGGGAATTGGAAACACGTACAACAATTTGGGTCTGATTTTCATAGACCAAAAGTTGAACGATAAGGCGATCGAGTACTTTAGGAAGGCGGATAAAATCAGATCCGATATTGGGGATCAATACGGGTTAAGCGCTACCTATCTCAACTTGAGTTTAGCGTATAGCAATCTTAAATATCCCGACTCCGTTGAGCTGTACATTAGAAGGGCCATTAGCCTAAAAAAAGAGATTCAAGACCTGTATGGGTTGGCAAAGGCCTATAATAACTTGGCCTTGCATCATCGTGCTTCTGACTCTCCAGTAGATTCCATTCTGATCTATTACCGATTGGCTTTAAACCAACATCGATCGATTGGTAATGAATATGGAGTTGCCAGCACGATCAGCAACATGAGTCCGATAGTGGGTGAGTTTTTGAATGTGAAAATGGCCATAGACACCATCAATTTAGGCATTGAAATGGCTGAAAAAAATGGATATAATGAACTACTCATTCAGATGTACTGGAATAAGGCACTTCTATATTCATTTATCGATGAGGCAGACTCCATCTTTAAGAACACGATTTTGAGCAGGAATATGCGTGATTCTGTGGAAGCGGAAAGAAACCTCGAATTGATCACCGAATACGAAACCAAATTCGAAACGGAAAAAAAGGAAAAGGAAATTTTAAGGTTAGATGCCGAAAATGCAGAGTCAGCATTGGCTATATCTCGGCAGCGAAATTGGATGATTGGAATCATCCCTGTGTTTTTAGTGTTTGCTGGATTCGGAGCATTCGTTTACGCGCAACGCAAAAGAAAAAATGAAGCTAGACTGGCGGAGCAAGAACTAGGCTTTCGTAAAAATTTGCTGGATGCTACTGTCATCGCAGAAGAAAAGGAGCGCCAGCGTATCGCCAAAGATCTACACGATGGCTTAGTACAATCGCTTGCAGCACTGAAAATTGGAATTCAAGTTGCCTTGGATGGCGCTTCGCTTGATGAAAAGGCCAGTTCGGCAATCAAAGAACACAAAAGGCAAATTGACCTGGCAGCTGCAGAGGCTCGCAGCATAAGCCATCAGATGATGCCTAGAGCGCTGCAAGAAAGTGGTTTGCAATTGGCGATCGAAGATATGTTAGCCAAAACACTGAATGCATCTCATATTCAATACTCGTTTGAGCCATTTGGACTGGGGGATGAAAGGTTGCCTGAGTCTATTGAGATAGGTTTGTATCGAATTTGTCAAGAGCTGGTCAACAATATCTTGAAACACAGCGAGGCTACCGAAGTTTCGGTGCAACTCATCAAGACCAAAACGCATGTCGTCTTACATGTGGAAGACAACGGGAAAGGCTTCAAATTGGACAATAAAAAGGAGCAAAGTGGCATTGGATTGAACAACATTTTCAGCAGGGCCAGTTCAGTGAATGGCGAGGTGAACTATGAAAATGGAAAACCAAAAGGAACCATTGCCAATATTCGGGTTCCCTTGAGGTAAAATGGGTTGATTACCCTATTTGATTGAGTCAAAGGCTAAGATACATTTGACCCATGCCATACCAAATCCCTTTTCGAGTCAATTCTATTTGTCTTCTTTTCTCATTTGTGCTTTCATGTCAAATACAATCGCAAACGGATAGTCTACGTTCAGTTTATGAATCTATAAATGACCCTGATGAAAAGTTGGTTGTATTGAACCAGCTGGCTTGGTCTATTAGAAGGGAGAACCTCGTAAGTTCAGATTCTATGGCTCGAGCCGCCTTAGTTCAGGCCAAAGAACTGAAAAACCAAAATGAAATTGCGGTGGCAAAGAATACACTGGCGGTGATTGACATCATGAATGGTCGATTTCCGGAAGCCATTGCCAAATTGAAAGAGTGTTCTAAGATCAACTTGGAACAAAAAGCATACAAGGGCTTTTTGGATAATGAAATGAACGTTGGACTGACCTATTATTTCCAAGGGAGATTGGATACGGCAGCTACGATCTTGCTTGCGGTTTCCAAATTGGCCGATTCACTGGACGTGCAGAGTACACGAGCGAAGATTCTCAGCAACCTCGGGGCAATCTATCAAAGTATGGGTAAGTACCAAAATGCCCTTGAAGCATCTTTAGAATGTTTGGAGGCAGCTACCGAAATGAAAGATCAGGAATTGTACTCAGCCACTGCCGGAAATATCGGTTTGTTGTTCGACTATATGGGCAATTATGAAAAAGCCATTTATTACCAAAAACAGAGCATTGCCATCGATTCAACTCTAGGAGATAAATCGGGCATGTCCTATTCCTATGGAAATTTAGGTGAAATCTATAGGCAAATGGAATTATGGCCAAAAGCATTTGAATGCTATTCTATGGCACTAGAAATGGCTACGGAAATTGGCGATTCAGAGGCAATATCGGGTCAACTGATGAATGTATCTCTCTATTATGATCATGTAGGAAATTTGGTTAAGTCCAGACAGTTGATCCTTCAGAGCTAGGAGATCAGTCAGAGAAATGGATACCCATATCAAATTGCCCTGGCTCATTCACAACTCGGGATGACCGATTTAGCAGAGAATAATGTTGATGGAGCGTTGAGGAATTTGCGCCTTTCCTTATCCATGAGCTTAAATCAACAAATAATGGATTTAGTTACCGCTAATTACATGGGTTTATCCGAAGCATTTGAAAGGGCAGGTAATTCAGATTCTTCGCTTCATTACCTGAAGCTACATGTTGATATTTCAGATTCATTAAAAACTGAGGAGTCTAAAGAGACCATTGAACGCTTAGAAACGCAGTTTAGAGTTCTAGAAAAGGAAAACGAAATCTCCGAACTCAGCGCCAAACAAGCTCAGGATGCTTTGGCGCTGGCACAACAATGCAATTGGATCATTGGCTTAATAGCCATGGTCTTGATCACGCTTATGGGCGGTTGGGTCATAATTGATAGAAGGCGAAAAAAAGCGCAAGAAGTACTGGCCGCAGAGCGCTTACAATTTCAGAAGAATATGCTTGATTCAACCGTTCTTGCACAAGAGGAAGAACGTCAGCGTATTGCGAAAGACTTGCACGATGGCTTGGTGCAATCGCTTGCTGCGCTGAAGCTAGGTGTGCAAAACTCAATGAACGTAGCTGGGCTCAGTGCAGAACAAAAAGGTTCATTTTCAGAACACATCAAAAACATCGATACCGCAGCGGAGGAAGCCCGAAATATTAGTCATCAGATGATGCCACGAGCCTTGACTGAGACGGGCCTGATCTCCGCATTTGAGGACATGCTTTCCAAAACCCTAAAGCAAACAGACATCGGTTACAACTTTGAGCAGTTTGGGGTTTTGAATCAACGATTCAAGCCATCCATTGAAATCGGATTATATCGCATTGCCCAAGAGCTGGTAAACAACATTCTGAAACACAGTGGAGCCAAACATGTGGATATTCAACTTTTGAAAACCAAAACACACTTGGTATTGCATGTGGAAGATGACGGGAAAGGATTTGAGTTTGACAAGAAGGGATCTCAGAACGGCATTGGCCTCAACAATATTTTCAGCAGGGCCAGTTCGGTGAATGGCGAGGTGAATTATGAAAATGGAAAACCAGGAACGATTGCGAATATTCGAGTTCCGCTTGGAGACTAGATTGAATGTCGAATACTGAATTTCGAAATCCCAACAATAGCACTGCAAGTGAACGTTACCTCTCGCCCCATTCTTAACAATAGCGGGCTGAATTTTGGGCCACTGAATGGATAACCAGTCCCGTGGGAAACGATGGATTCAAGTTTCAGTAGCGTTGGCCAAGCTGGTGATTAGAATTCAGAACTGTGGTTTTTCTGTGTCGATTTATCGCACAGAAAAAATTGTCTTGAATGGGGCTTGACTTTTTTGCTTCTTTGGAGCCTGTGCTGAGTTTGTCGAAGCAGCAAGCCAAAAAGGAAGAGAAGAATCCAGTTACAAACCGAACAATTCTCAACCATCAATATTCAATGCACAAATGAATATCGAATAGCGAATGTTGAACACCGAATTTCGAAATAATTCGATTAGCATCTACTGGTTGCGCTCATTGATTGCACCCAGATCATTGAACAATAAAACTCGTAACTGCAGAATGCTGTTGGGTAGTCCAATGCAGGAAATAAACTCCCGATTGCAAACCAGCTACATCGAGCATATACGATTCAGTGTTATTCAATGCTTTTTGCAGTGAAACCTGCCCCAAGGCATCAAGAACCGTAATTGTAGCCATCGCGGATTCAGGGACCTGGATAGTCAACACATCACTCGTGGGATTGGGAAATACGGAAATGCCCTGTGTATAAGCTGTCCTTCGCAATGAGGGCACACCTGCTGGATAATTACCATCACGTTGCATGTACTTCAGGCCTCCCTCACCGGTTCCAACAAGCAGGTCGAAAATCTCATCTGAGTCAAAATCTGAAATGGCGGGTGTAATGCGGTCCGAAAGGATGAAAATGGAATCGGCCATCTTAAACGAATCGCTCAAATTGGTCCTGATTTCATAAACATTGATGCGTTTTTCACTGGTGCCAACGAACAGGTAAGGTTTGTCGCCAAAGGCAGGATTATTCACGTATCGAGGGGCTGCAAATCCATTACAACAAAAGAAACTCACATCTATTTTACCAAACTCAGCAATGGTCGGAGCACTGGCAAATTGTGCGCTGGAGAGGGTTCCTGTGTTTTCGAAATAGGCAATGGTCCCCACGCGCTCGCCCACCAAAAGGTCTAACAATCCATCGCCATTGATGTCAGCAATTTCGGGGGCTGCATTTTGATCAATGCTATTGATGCCCATGTAATTTGGCGCAACAAGTGTAAAACTGGCAACTCCACCACTCGGATTATTTCTGAAATAGTGCAGAAATCCATCGGCATCGCCAATGAGCATGTCCAAATCACCATCATTGTCTAAGTCGCCCAATGCCGGATGGGCCGCTTGAAAGGCGAAGTTTGAGGTGTTGGCAAAATCACCATCCGTCAAACTGAAAGATGGGGAGGTGGCCGTGCCTACGTTTTCAAAATAATTGAGTCGACTGCGTCTGTTGCTGGTCGGGGAGCGGTAAAAATCGGAGGCGATAATTAAATCATCAAGTCCATCACCGCTCACGTCCATCACCACAGGAACTGCACCCGAACCAAGGTCCACCATTTCTTCCAAAAGGAATGATTTGGTTGCTAACTCATATACAGCGCCACTTGAGGCAGTATTTAGGTAGAGCCAGGTGTGGCCATCGTTGCACGAGCTGTCTATGTTGTTATTGGTGGTCACCAAAAGGTCGTTTTTACCATCGTGATTAGCATCTAGTTCATAACCCGCAATCATGTATTGCATATTGGCAGGATTTGTAGCAGACGGAAAATTGGTGCTTTGCGCACTTACATCAATATCAGGCGAGCTAGCATCGCCAACATTCGGGGCGTAGACAAAGGTTTTGGTCTGAATATCTCCAATGGCAATATCCATATCACCATCATTGTCAGTATCTGTGAGCAAAAGCGTTGACCCGGGATGATGCCGAGCTGCAAGATCGAATGGAGTGGGTGGTGACACCTCAGGTCGGCATGAAATGGCCTCTAAGTTGCTGGCATTGGGTGGCTCTTGGAATCCACCCCAACACTCTGTGTTTACCTTAAACTCCAGGCTGTCGCAATTTCCAAATTGATCCATGCTCAAGTTTTCGTGCCAGACCACAGAGTTTTCTGAATTGCCATTGCCAAAAGTCAAGATGTCGATATCACCATCGTTGTCCACATCAACGATGGCGGGAATGTCTCCAGGGAGGATGAATGCAGAGGTGACGAGCGAACCATAATCGCTTTGGATGGCGTTGGTCACTAACTGAAAAGAAGGCGGGAATGCGCCATCATTTTTATAGACCGCAAACTTCCCGTTGTTGTAGGTGAAAATGTCCATGAACCCATCGCAATTATAATCGCGAAGCAGAACCAATTCATTTAACGTGCTCGGGAAATTGGATTCTAGTTCTGGATGATAATCGTATTCCGAAGTGGTGGAATTGTATAAATAGGTCCGCCAGATGTCGTTGTTTCTATCAAAAACAAAGAGGTCTTCCTCTCCGTCATCGTTAAAATGGATGGGCGAAAACTGAGGGTTGCTGAATCCGCCCGCAGTGGCCAATCTTAAGTTTCCAGATTCGGAAAACGGAAGGGCAGTGGATGGCTCAAAACCTATGTTGTATTGCGCTTGTGTTGCCAAGCACGCAAGAAGGAAGAGTAGGGAAAGCTTTATTCTTTGATCAATTTTGCCCACGCAATGGAATCGTTTTCTATCACTGAGACGAAGTAAGCGCCACTTGGATAGTCACGAAGGTCAATATTCTCCTCGAAGAATAATCCATTTGACTGAATGGATTTAGAAAGCAACACCCGACCTTGAAGGTCCAATACTTGCATTTTCGCCAAATCACTTCGCGAAGCCATTTTCAAAGTAGCACTGCCATCCGTAGGGTTTGGGTACAATTGGATGTGCGATGAAGCACCTTTCAATGGTGAAATACCCAGCGTTGTGTTGTTCAATTTCTCCATGAAATAGAGTCCACCCGCACGCTGACCAATAACTAGTTCTTCTTGGCCATCGCCTAACAGATCGATACCTGTTATAGCCGTCTCGGTGGCTTCCACAATGATAGAGTCTATCAAGTTGAACGTGTCTCCAATGTTCAGTATAGGGCCATAAATGTTGATGGTTCCAACACCCGTTCCTAATAATAAGTAGAGTTTATTGGTGCTGTCAATGTTGCGACTAAAATGCGGCACCGCCTTGCCACCAAATCCGCTAAAAATGTTGATTGCACCCATGTCTTCAATGGAAGGACTGCTTGGAAAATCAGGATTGCCAACGGTTCCTGAATTTTCGAAATACTGGATTCTACCATACTCGTCACCAGCAACAATGTCGGGTAAACCGTCTGTGCTCAAGTCGATGATCTGCGGATGTGCTTCGCCTCCCACATCTATTTGATTGTAGTTTGGAAACAGCTTGAATTGATACGTGGCAGGAAATCCAATGTTTTTGTAGAACTGAATGTGGCCTGTATGATCGCCTACCAATAAATCTGTATCGCCATCACCGTCAATATCACCTAAGGCGGGATGTGCCGAACGAAGCCCCAATTGGCTTACATCGGCCCAATCATCATCTACTAGCTTGAAGATTGGATTGCCCTTAGTGCCTACGTTTTCATAATAGAACAAGCGGGCTGAGCTCAGGGCAGCGTTAAAATTGTTGTAACCAATGTTTCCAATGACCATGTCGGGCAGTGAATCACCATTCATGTCACCAAAAGCTGGAAAGGATCGTATGCCCACATCGATCATTTCACCAGAGATGTATCCTCGGCTGTGGAGCTCAAAAACCGGATTCGCATCCGACCCTATGTTTTCGTAATAGACATCGGAAATCACCGCGTCAGACGTGTCGTATTCATTCGGATCTACATTGTTGATTTGGTTAGATGAGATGAGCATATCGTCATCACCATCATGATCCACATCGAAGAAATAGGGGTAGGGTTGATTGTTGAGCTTCACCTGAACATCGTTGCTCGGAAAGGCATTGTCGTTTAAAGATTGATCGATTGTTCCATTTACAGTGGTGCCAGAATTATACATCGCGTAAAGCTCATCGTAGTGATCATAGGTGATCAATAAGTCGAGTGCGCCATCACCGTCTAAATCATGAAGGTTTTGTGTCATGGTAATGTCTTTACCACGTTGATCGTCAAAAATGTTGCAGGTTGTATCGCAGCTAAATTCTCGCCAGTTGTGAATGGGGTGTGCACCGCCAGAAATTCGAATCTCTCCCCAGCACTTGTCTCCAAATTTGAATTCAAGGCTATCTGCCGAGCCATATTCCTCTATCGACTGATTGGTGAAGGTGGAAAACGAGCAAATGTCAGAATAGTTGACAGGGAAGAACATAAAGTCAAGGTCTCCATCTTCATCTAAATCTCTGATTACCGGGAGGGTGTTTCGAGCAAAACGAAAAGGTAAGTTGTTGTTTCCGCTGCGGTAGGTCACCTGTTCAATCTCTAAATCAAATGAAGGGGTGTTGGATCCAACATTTCGATGGACCTTAATGTTTTCAAAATTGTGCGTGGAGAAAATGTCGCCTTTGCCATCGCCATTAAAATCTCGAATTAAGCAAAATCCGCGATCGTAAAGCTTTGGGAAGTGTCGTTCAAATGCCAAAGAGTCCTCTGGAATAATGGGCATCCATTCGTACTTATCAGTGTTCGAATTGTATTTAAACCCTTTGCGCAGGGCGCCATCGCGATCGAAGACAAAAAGTTCTTCTTCCGAATTCCCAGTGAAATCCATGGGGCTGTACTGAGGGTTGTTCAATCCACCGGCCCATGGGAAATCCAATGAATCATTGTCATAAACGACTTTTACAGAATTGGAGAGTTGATATCCAGCGTTGAATTGAGCAATGGATTGGATGGTGATTAGAACACTCAGTATGGTTAATGGTAGGATTCGCATATGATGATAGACGGTCAAATCTTAATGAACGTTGTACTTAAGCATAGCGAAGTTACTTTTGACCGCGAATTACGATACATGAAATTATTAAGTACTCTTCTTTTTTCTCTCCTGATTTGCGGATCAATGATGGCGCAATCGGATTCAACTACCATAGATAAGCCGAAAACTGTTACTGGTAAAAAGCCTCATTTAGACATGCTTTTGGTGGATTTGAATTGGGATCGTTTGATAGGAATGAATCCATCGGCAGACCAAAAATGGTACGGACGAGGCATTGCGGTCAATTTGATGTATGACCATCCTTTGCAGCGTGACGGCAGAGTTAGTTTCGCTATCGGTGGTGGATTCACTTCGCACAATTATTATTCAAATGCATTGGTTCTAAAGTCGGGCGGCACTCAAAAGGTGAAGTTTATTAAACAGCCATCGAGTATCAAAGACAAGGGAAAAATTTCAGTGAATTACGTAGATGTGCCATTTGAATTTAGATTTAGAACGGCTGAGGATAACCGCGAGCACAGATGGAAACTAGGAGTAGGAGCAAAAGTGGGTTATCTGATCAATGTGCATGAAAAGACCATCAATGATGATGGACGCAAATCCAAGCTCTATCACTATCCACACGTGGCAAAATTCAGATATGGACCAACCTTACGCGTTGGATACGGTGCAGTCATGTTAACTGGATATTATTCACTATCCACGTTTTTCCAACCTGATAAAGCCATTAACGACATCAATGCCTTTAGCCTTGGGCTAACCATTTCTCCGTTTTAATATTCCGTTCACGTTAAAGTCAATGCGCCTTTAACTAACCATAATGCTTGATTAAGGCCTTCGGGTTTTGATGATTGGACTTTTGATCCAATCAAAAAAAGCATTATGAAAAAAATTTACACTCTAATTGTTTCTGGATTACTGGCCACCGTAGGATTGGCTCAATCTATTTCTCTCGACTATGTTTCTTCATATTCTACCGGTTTGTTTGACGAAGGTGCTGCAGAAATTGTAACCTATGAAAAACTTTCTCATCGGTTATTCTTCAGCAATGCAAGTGACAATAGCATTGGAATTCTTGACTTTAGCGACCCAGCAAATCTGTCGTTGATTTCACAAATTGACCTTAGCGCTTACGGAGATGGAGTCAACAGCGTTTCTGCATACAACGGGGTTATTGCCGTGGCTGTGCAAGGTGAAGAAACCATGGATCGTGGACACATCGTGTTTTTTGATTCAGCAGGCACATTTTTATCACAAGTAGAAGCCGGATACCTTCCAGATATGGTGACTTTTTCTCACGATGGAATGATGGTGGTAGCGGCAAATGAAGGAGAGCCAAACGATGATTGGACTGAGGATCCTGTAGGATCAATAACAATTATTGATGTTTCTGGCGGAATTGCAGGATTAACTCAGACCAACGTGACAGAATTGGTTGTGGGTGATTATTCTGGTTCATGGGAAGGAGTCCGCTTTTTTCCTGGCGATTTCGATGCGGCAAACCTTGAACCTGAATACGTGGCTGTTTCTGAAGACAACTCGACAGCTTTTGTATCTCTTCAAGAGAATAACGCTGTTGTGGTGGTTGATCTAACTACCAAAACCATCACAGACGTTCAGCCTTTAGGTACGAAGGATCATTCAATCGCTGGAAATGGTTTAGATGCTAGCGACAAGGATGATGAAATTAATATTACAACCTATCCATTTAAAGGCTTGTATTTGCCAGATGCTCTGACCACGATTGATATCGCAGGAACAACGTACTATTTAACTGCAAACGAAGGAGATTCCAGAGATTATGATGGATATAGCGAGGAGGAGCGCTTAGAAGATTTAGACTTAGACTCAATAGCATTTCCTAATGCGGCAACGCTTCAATTAGAGGAAAATGGTGGTAGAATGAAAGTGACCACATCTATGGGAGATACTGATGGTGATGGAGACTATGATGAAATTTACACCTATGGAACGCGATCGTTCAGCATTTGGTCTACTACTGGTACATTGGTTTATGACTCTGGGGACGAGTTCGAGCAGCAACTAGCCACTTTAGAACCGGATAATTTTGGTTCCACTAATGACGAGAATGATTCTTTTGATAATCGTTCGGATGATAAGGGTCCAGAGCCAGAAGCAATTGAAGTCGCTACCATTAACGGTGAGCATTATGCCTTTATCGGTTTAGAACGAATAGGCGGCATTATGATGTATAATATTACTAATCCAACCGCTCCAACCTTCGTTCAATACATCAACAACCGTGACTTCTCAGTAGAGGATGTTACGACCACAGCAGTGGGCGATTTAGGGTGTGAGGATGTGTTGTTTATCGATGGGCAGTTCACAGCCGACAGCAATTTCTACCTCGTTACATCCAATGAAGTTTCGGGCTCCGTTTCTGTTTTCCAGATTGTGGGTGCAGTAGGTGTAGAGCAAATTAAGGTGCAGAAGGAGTTCAAAGTGTATCCGAACCCAGCAACCAATGTCTTGAATATAAGCACCAAGGATAATTACAACATCATAGATATATCTGGACGAAGAATCATTTCAGGTTCGAATACTAACTTGATGAAAATCGAAACGCTTGCCCCAGGTGTGTATGCGATTGAAAACGAGTCAGGAGCAACTCAAATGTTTGTAAAGCAATAAATCTATCCTATCTGTAGTAGTTGAGGTGGTCACCCAGAAATGGGTGGCCATTTTTTATGCAGAAGCTTTTTCCAACGCTCTTTTCAATTCTTCCGGTCGCTGAGTGCCAAGCTTAATGTTCTCGCCATCGGGTGAGTTAAAAGCAACGCAATGTATGCCGTGGGTATAAAATCTTCGAGCATCCTTTTTATGCAGGTTAAACATAGGTCGATTCATCAAGAACTTGGAGTAGGGCTCCACTTTAATATCAGAGATTCCTTTAATGTCCATCTCGACTTTTCTGTGAGTCATTGGCCCACTTAACACCAGTTTGTTACCATCTATCTTTGTCTCCAAATGTGAGATGAGCATGGCTCCTCCACTAATAACCAAGATGACAATGCCTATGTAAAAGAACAAATCGGCCGTATCCCCTTGCGTGTCGTCTGAAGCGAAATAGAAGATAAAGCAAAAGAGCATGATGACCATTCGTCTGACCAATCCAAATCGATTGAATCCTAAGTATTGTTTTTCGAGGAAAGCGTAATTATGAGACATGCGCTAAAATTAAGATAACTCAAATGTAATGACCGATTTGGTGGAGGAAGTACATTTTACAGAATCAGAAAGTTGAATTCCAGGAATCCAAATTACCTTGCCAACGGCATCTGCCAACACCGGAGTGTCTGATCTTGTCAATCTATCCAGACCTCCGTCTTTTAAATACTTGTTGATTTCAACGTCATAATCAGCTCCCAGGGGTGTGAATTTTTCTTGGTTATAATATGCTCTCCAAACCAATGGATATTCTACAGTTTCTTTATCCATCCATACTTGGAATGCACTTTTCGGCATTTCCGATTCTGAATAAGTGCGTGAACTGATAGTTAAACATTGATCCATTTGTTTATAGGTCCCTGTGCTCGGAATTGGCACATCGGGGATAGTCAAGGTTTGATTTCTGACTACGACTCCTGATTCAGATTTTGTAGCGATATAGGTTTCAGTCTCAATGATGGCTCCGGCATTTGAATGACACAAGTCTTGACATTGTTGTCTGTTGAATCCAAGGGAATGAATGGCGTGATAAAGAATGGTTGCAGAAATATTACCATTATGTCCGTCCAAATCAATGGTAAACCCTGTGCTGTTGGGTGAAATTGTTTTTTCGATCAATGCGCTCAAGGCGAGTGAATCTGCTTGTAAATGCGTGATAGAGCTGTGAAGTTTTTCCAATGAATTTTCGCCAATCTCATTTATCAATGGCACCAATTGATGTCGAATTTGATTTCGAACATATTTGGTAGAAGCGTTGGATGAATCTTCTCTAAACGAAAGGTGATGTTGCTGTAAGTAGGCTTCAATTTCTGATCTCGATGTCTTTAAAAAGGGTCGAATCAATCCGTCTCTATTCGCCATCATCCCGCGAACACCTCTTATTCCAGTTCCTCGGAGAAGGTTATGTAAAACGGTCTCCACTTGGTCATCTTTATGATGCCCAGTTGCGACTTTGGTGTATCCCTCATTTTCCTTTACAGAATTGAAGAACTGGTACCGTTCATTTCGTGCCCAGTCTTGTAAATTTCCTTTGCCGTCAAATTCACAGTGATGTAAGTGAAATGGGACGCCTAAACTCTGGGCAAAAAGGTGAACAAAGGCTTCATCGGCATCAGATTCATCGCCCCGCAAATGGAAGTTGACATGTGCGATTCCAATGTCAAATCCATTTTCAGATAGAAAATGTGCTAGGGCAATGCTGTCTTTGCCTCCACTCACAGCGACCAATATCTTGTCGCTTTTATCAAAAAGGTTGAGGGTGTTAATGTGGTCTTTTGTGGTCTGCATATCTCAAAGATACGGACTCATAAAACGAATTCATAGAGCAATTCTTGAATCGGTTTGAGCTTGACTATGCACTCTTCATATTCTGATTCTGCATCACTCAAAGCCGTAATTCCACCTCCCACATGGGCGGTGAGCACTTGTTTGGATTCGTCATAAAGCAAGGTTCGAATCACTACATTGAAATCGGCCTTTCCATTTGGCTTGAAATAGCCTATGGTTCCAGAGTACAATCCGCGTTTCGAGTTTTCTAATTCGTCAATAATCTGCATGGCGCGGATTTTCGGAGCGCCTGTCATGCTGCCCATCGGGAAAGCTTTGATAAGCGCATCAAAGGCATGGATGCCATCCTTCAACTTTGCCGTTACGGTACTGTGCATTTGATGTACCCGAGGATATGTTTCGATTGTGTAAAGCTCTGGAACTCGAACGCTATTTTTTGTTGCAAAGTGACTCAAATCGTTTCGGACCATATCCACTATCATCACGTTTTCTCTTCTATCCTTTTCTGAATTTTGAAGGGAGGCTTTATTCATTCCATCCTCTTCTGCATCCGTTCCGCGTGGAGCCGTACCTTTCATTGGTTGGGAAAGGATTTGTCTATCATCAAAGCTGAGAAATCGCTCAGGGCTCCAACTCAAACAATAGCGGTCGCCAAAGTTGACAAACACTGAAAATGGGTTGGGATTAGCTTGATAGCCTTTCAGGAAAAGCCGCGCTGGATCCAACCCCGAGCAAGTCCAAGTGACTTCTTGACAAATATTTGCTTGGTAAATCTCTCCTAGTTGGATTTGCTCTTTACAGTGGGCAATTTTATCCAAGTATTCTTCTCGAGACATTTTGAATTGACCCTGTTCAATTTGCGGAGGATTCTCTTTGGGCGAGATAAAACTCTGAAGTTGGTTTAGGATTTCTTCGTGCTTTATTTCAGAGACAGAATCTGTTCGAACGCCAATTTCAATGGTTGATCCAAGTTGTTTGATCAGAACCTTAGGAACACAAAGAAAGATATCTGGAAATTCAATGGTGCCCTCACGCGATGATTGAAGCTTTTCCAATTGGTTCTTGAGGTCATAGGTTAAAGAAGTAAAAACAAAGTCTTCGCTTGACTCGATGAATGATGCTGCCTTTGAATGCGACCCCTTGAAGGAGGTATGCGCACCAAGACCGGCCAACATGTCGAATTCATCTTCGTTTTTCGAACCCCAACCTATGCCCAGAAAGCAAAACCCAAAACCTCCTTTGGCAGACCAAAGGCATATCGCCTCTTGAAGATTTTTAGTGGTTTGGAATGATTTCCAATATCGATTCATCAGTGCGTCTTCACCAAGTCTTCTAAGGCGTCAATCCATAATGGGTGATCGTTTAAACTCTCCACCAATTGAACTTTTTCACCTCCGTGTTCCTCAAATATTTCTTGATATTCTTCTCCAATTTCGATGGTGGTTTCCAAGCAATCAGCCACAAAAGCAGGTGAGAATATGAGCAGTTTCTTTGCACCTTCTTTGGCTTTTTCCTCAACTACTTTATCACTGAACGGTTCTATCCAATTCTTGTCGAGTCTAGACTGAAAACTAACCGTGTAATTCTCCTCTGGAATTCCAAGCCCATCCACGAGTAATCTTGTCGTACCATAACAGGTAGCCTTGTAGCAAAAGTGGTTTTCATCATTTACCTCGTGGAGACAATCTCGATCCTTACAAAGCCCATCATCATATACTTTGTCTACATGTCGCTCAGGTAAACCGTGATAAGAGAAAATGACGTGGTCATAATCGCGCCAATCATATTTCTGTCCTCGTTCAATGAAAGCCTTGATAAAACCAGGGTGATCCCAATATTGGCTGATGATAGATAATTCAGGAATAACCCACCATTTTCGAATTTCGTTCATCACTGCTTCGAGTGCAGAGCCTGTGCTGGCCGATGCATAGTGCGGAAACAAAGGCAATACGATGATTTTTTTCGGATTCGTCTTTCGAATTCGTTCCAATACAGAAGGTATACTTGGATTTTTATAGCGCATAGCCAATTCAACTGTATAGTCATTGCCTAGTTTTTCCTGTAAAAGCTTCTTGACGCTTTCGCCATAGATTAGGATAGGAGATCCTTCGGGAGTCCAAAGCTCTTTGTAGATTTTCGCGCTTTTAGGGGCTCTAAACGGAACGATGATCGCGTTGACCAATAATTTACGCAGAAGCCAGGGAATGTCAATGACTCTCGGGTCGTTAAGGAATTGAGACAAGTAACTTCTGACTTTAGAAACGCTCGGATCATCTGGGGTTCCCAGATTGACAAGTAATACGGTAATTTTTCCCATGGACTGCAAATATCGGAACTAACAAATGGTTATCGAGGTGGTTCGATGTATCTATTATTCAAATTCAAGGAACCTTGTTTAGTGAAGTTTTCCCTTGTGTTGCGAATCAGCACTTCATCGATCCAAATAGACATGTCTTCGCCATCGCGATGAAGCATGATTTGAATTTTATTCCAGTTAGATTGAACATTAATTGGCAGTGTGCATAGTATCCAACCATTCATAACTTGTGTGAGATGATCTCCCACTTCACTGACTTCAAACCTGATTTCGTTCCCATCCAAATCCCTTTCCCAAAGCCATATTTGTGTGTTTACGGCATGTTGATCATCGGCAAAAAACCAAAAGCTCAACTCGTAGTCGACTTCTTTTGAATACTTAGCCATTGGATCGCACAAATCAGTCCAATCAATTCGTTGCAACTGTTTTGCACCTTGTCCTGAAAAGGATCGCTCCGATGCAATATCATCGAAAGATTGATAATTTGCCTCAGTAATTGAAAAGGCAAACTCTGACCTCGTACTTAGCTCTTTTCTGTTTTCGGAACAGATATTTGAAAATGCCTCAACGGGAAGGGAACGCAATTCAAAACCATCATCCAATAAGCCTACTCGAGTAGATTTTCGAATCAACTCTATATGTGCAGCGGTAAGATTTGCATGTTGCTTAATAAGCAAGAGGTATGGAAGTTTAGAAGCTTTTTCATTTGAAAGCTGCTCTGGCAATGTCTCCAAAAAGGACATCATGTCCAACTGACTGAGCGTTTGAGTCAGCGAGGTGCGACTCATTTGAACACAGGTCAAAGGCAAGCCAGACTGTAAACTCAATGCAAAACTGTATTCCTTAATCTTGCTTTCATCAGCTGTTCTGAAGTTTTCTGAACCAATGTGGAAATAGGGAAGTGGTATGATGGCTTGGTATTCTTGTTTACTAAACTTTGCGAATTGAGTATTTAGTTTTTTATCATGGAATACACTTGTTCCGCTGCTTGTTTTGTCAATTACTTGTTGACTCATATTCCAAACATCTATTTCTAAAATAGCTAATGCCGCAATTCCAAAGAAAAGCCTTTTCGATGCTACACTCTCCTTGATGAATTTTCCAATTTGAACCGCTGCGTAAATATTAATGGCATAGAAAAACACAAAGGAGAATCTCGCAATTCCCCTGAATTGTTGCAAAGGGCCAATGTATTCAAGCAGTCTGTCAAATTTCCAGATGTAAAATGGGAAAGCCACGGAGATTAATAATAAAGGCAATGCGGCAATCAAGAGCCTGAGTGCAATTGAACCAGAACGTCCCTTTATTAGGTCTCTAATTCCAATTCCTAAGCCAATGATGGCGAACCAACCAACAAATGCTCCACCCTCCATCGATTGGGTGAACATGTGCGACATTCCTTCAAAATAGGAGAAGTCTATTGGAATGAATACAGAAGCCCAAGTAGCTCGATAAAAAAGAAAGCCATAAGGCGAACTTGGTCTGTCAGTGACATCATCTGTGATGAACAAGATTATTTGAAATGCTAGAAGTGGTACTAGGGGCAGGAGTATGGTTTTTGACCAACTTTTGATGTTTTTGAGTTTTCGATCTGCAACTTGATTTGCCAAAAGGAAGCACCCCCAAAAAACACTTAACATCAGTAGGAAATATGGATGAATAAAACCTGAGATAAGCAACAAAAAAGCAGGGACTACAGACCCAATAGGAATAGATTTAGAGCGCAGGATGAAATAGAAAACAACTGGGATAAGGCCTGCATATGCCAATGAGTAATGTCCACCTAGCCTCAGAAATTGTGGGCTTAAAAGCGTAATTCCCAAGGCAGATATAAGAGCAAACCACCATATTAACTCATGTCGTTTTAGGATCAAATAAAGGCACCAACCACCCGTAAAAGCGGAAAGGAAAACCAGATAAATAGCCATATCGGCAAAGGCCCCAAATACCCGAAGTATGTTGCTGAAGAAAGGCTGATTGTCGGTATATACAACATGCTCACCATAAGGGTAATTCATGCCATCAAATTGCTGGAAACTTGTGTCATGTTCAATGTGATAAGCTACTGTATAGTAGTTTTTAGCTCCGTCCTCTCCACTTCCAGGAATTTGATCGTTCCAAAGTTGAAACTGATCACCATACAATCCCCAAACCACCAGGGTAAAGAGGATAGTATAAATAATGAACACGAAGGTTTTGGCAGGTTCTTTCATTGATCTTTCCAGTGCGAAACTAAGCTACACATTATCGTTTTGATTAATTTGAGAGGTATTCAAGGGTGCATTGCGTTTTTTTGTGTGGTAATTTTAATTTAGTCGCATGATTCGAATAGCGCTAGCAGACGATCACCAATTGGTTTTGGATGGACTCAAAGCATTGATCAGAACACAAGATGATTTTGAGATTGTGGTTGAAGCTAATGATGGTAGACGACTGTTACAACTATTGGAAACAGTAGATGTAGATCTTGCCATGGTCGACATTGATATGCCGATTATGAGTGGTCTGCAAGCGATTGAAGAGATTAAAAAATTAAACCTGAGACAAAGTGCATTGCCCTCACAATGCACAATGAAAAAGGTATAATTCAAAAGGTAGTATCTGCGGGTGCTGCTGCCTATATACTTAAGAATATAGACCAAGAAGATTTAATTCTTGCCATTCGTAAAGTAGCAGAAGGAGGAAAATTCTTTTCTGATGAAGTCACTATGACTTTAGCGGGTAATTCATCCTTGGATCAATCGACTTATCAAAATGTGACGCTAAGTGATGATTTAACTGAGCGTGAAATTGAAATCCTGAAATGGATCGCGCAAGGGTATTCCAACAAGGAAATTAGCGAAAAGCTGTTCATATCACATCGAACGGTTGATACACATCGTACTAATCTGATGAAAAAGTTGGATGTCCATAACATAGCAGGCCTAATAAGAAATGCGCTAAGGGCTGGATATGTAGAATGATGTAGGGCAATTTACATTACTTTTATCGTCTAGAATACTAGAGATTAAAAAAAGAATAAAATGAGTACTAAGAATATTTGGAAAGGCGCTGCGGTAGCAGCGTTGATGATGATAGGTGGCTTTGGTTTAACATCGTATGATACACCGAGTGAGGGACAAGTAGAGATTGGCGATCCGTTTCCAATGTCACAACATTCAATGACCAACATTGATGGAAGTGAGACGTTTTTACGACAGGAACTCAAGGATAACGGGTTACTTGTTATTTTCTCATGCAATACATGCCCTTTTGTTGTTCAATGGGAGAATAGATACAATGAGCTTTACGATTTATGCGAAGCAAATAATATCGGAATGGTGTTAATTAATAGCAATGAAGCCAAAAGAGATGGAGACGATTCTATGGCTGAAATGAAATCTCATGCTAAAGAACAAGGTTATAAAATGCCATACCTCATGGATGAAAACCATGTGGTGGCTGACGCTTTTGGGGCTCGAACTACGCCACATGTTTATATGTTCGATAAGAATGCAATGTTGGCATATCGAGGCTCTATTGACGACAATAGCGAGAATAAAAGTGAAGTAAAAGAGCATTATTTGAAAGATGCAATAAAGGCAATGGCTGCTGGAAATGAAATTTCACCAAATATTACGAAGTCTATTGGTTGCAGTATCAAAAGGGTCAAATAGTCGAATTGAAATTGAAGGGATAAAGGGCGCAATCGCGCCCTTTTTTATTTCTATTCATGAATTAAAAAGATCATTCGTTAATCCAATTTATTAGTATTAACCTTTGCACACAGGTGTAAATTTTTTAGATGAAAAAACTAAATGTTTTATTGTTAGGTGGCGGTGGGCGAGAACATGCAATTGCCTGGAAACTGTCACAAAGTGAAAATCTAAATCAACTGTATATCGCCCCAGGAAATGGCGGCACCAGTCAATTAGGGATTAACTTAATTATTGGGGAAACTAATTTTCCAGAGATTAAAAATGCCGTCATTGAAAACGACATTGATCTAATAGTTGTCGGACCAGAGGCTCCGCTTGTGAAGGGCATTCGAGAGTATATTGAATGCGATATTGAAACTGAAAATGTTCGAATAATTGGCCCCGGTCGGGCTGGTGCGCAGCTTGAGGGCAGTAAGTCATTCTCAAAGGAATTCATGACTCGTCATGGTATTCCAACTGCTAAGTACGGCAAGTTCGATGCATCTGAAGTTGCTAAAGCCAAGGAGTTTTTATATCAAATGGAACCACCTTATGTTTTGAAAGCTGATGGTTTGGCTGGAGGCAAAGGGGTTTTGATTATCGATAACCTCAAGGAAGCACACATTGCCCTCGATGAGATGTTGACCGCCAATAAATTTGGAACGGCAGGCGAAACGGTTGTGATTGAAGAATTTTTGGATGGAATTGAATTAAGTGCTTTTGTGCTCACAGATGGAAAGTCACACATCAATCTTCCTTCCGCTAAGGATTATAAAAGAATTGGTGTTGGTGATACTGGATTGAATACAGGCGGCATGGGGTCGATTTCACCGGTACCCTTTGCGGATGAGGAATTTCTTAAAAAAGTGGAAGAACGAATCACCATTCCGACTATCAATGGGTTGAAAAAGGATGGAATCGCGTATAATGGATTCGTTTTTATCGGCCTCATGAATGTTAATGGTGACCCGTTTGTTATTGAATACAACGTTAGAATGGGGGATCCAGAAACAGAGAGTATAATGCCACGAATTGAATCGGATTTATTGGAATTGCTCTGGAAATGCGGAGGAGAGGAGCTGAATCAAGCAACCATTAAAATCAGCGAAAGCTCAGTTGCCTCAGTGATGTTGGTCTCAGGAGGTTATCCCGAGGCTTATACGAAGGGCAAACATATTTCAGGTCTTGACCAAATTCAACATTCTCTCATTTTTCATGCTGGAACAACGCTGAGTGAAACAGGTTATGAAACGAGCGGGGGTCGTGTGCTTACAGTAACATCCTTTGGCTCCGATATTGACCAAGCTTTAAGGACGAGCTACGGTGAGGCGTCTAAACTGTACTTTGAGAATATGTATTTCAGAAATGACCTAGGATTTGACTTGATTAAATCAAATCAGAAAGAAGAGGCGTAGTTATTTGAGTGTGCCGTTTTGTTTGGCTTCGCGATTGAAGTCGCTCATTTTCTTAATCCAAATAATCCCCATGATGGACATGATGACTATAATGAACCAATTAAATCCATTTCCGAGCGCTTCAAGAATACCAAAGGTCCAAGTGAATAAGTCAGCGATCGGTTCAAGTATGTCGTTAAGATTCATGGGTCAAAAAGTTTATGCGAATTTATGAACTTGTTTTAATCATAATGCAAGTGAACTTAAGTTTGACGAAACCTGAGATGTTTTGATATCATTTTTAAAGAAAAATGATGGCTTATTGGTCATTATAGCGCCTGTGCTACTCGTGCTTTCCTCCATTTTTAATGGGATGGCTAACCCATCACTATTCATACTAAATACGGGTTTTTCAGCCATTGGCGAATTGTTTGGATTAGACACTTTGATCGCCAATAGGCTCGTTCAAGGAATTATTACGGTGGTTGTGGCTTTGGTTGCAATGATATTCGTCAATAGAGTAATTGCAAATAATAGTTTACTCGGCCGACTGTCAAACATGCCATTGATCGTCTGTGCTATATTGTTTGGAATAATTCCTGCTGAATTTCAGAATGTGTTGTTTTGGGTTACAATGCTTTTGTATGTGCAGTTTATTACCACACTACTATCGTGCCTACTTGAGCATAAGGTGTTTAACTCGGTTTTTAATGCAGGTTTTATTCTTGGAATGCTTGTCCTGATTTATCCCATGTATATATTGTTGTTTATTCCGTTGATTGGGGTATTGATCATAAATTCAACAATCAACCTTCGATTGACGATTATAGCTACACTTGGAGTATCCACGCCCATATATATATGCGTTGCCCTATTATACATTTTAGCACCAAGTAAATTAGCTGAGTTTGTTAGTCAGATTTATTTGAATTTTAGTTTGGAATTTGTAGCTGGTGGTATTGAGAAATATATATTGGCCATAGTTGTGCTCTTATCCGTGGTAGTTGAGGGATTGAATTCACGATTCATTACCATGCGTGAAAAACGAATTTGGCGTTTTGAGATGATATTGTTGTTCAGTTCATTTTTAGTTTTATTTACTGAATATAGTGTGGGAATCATGGCCTTGGCTTTGGTTCCATCAATCATTATTCTAAGTCGAGCGTTGATCAATTCAAAGAATAATCGAATTTCTCAGTTACTTTTTATTACGCTCATCCTATCAGTAGCAATAAACATTGCATTATCGCTTTAAGCTATGAGGGGTATTTCTAACTTTGAAACCTAATAGTTGAATATGAAATTTGGCGTAATTACTTTCCCTGGTTCCAACTGCGATCAAGATATGATCTATGTTTTGGAGACCATTATGGGACAAAAAGTTGAGCGTTTGTGGCACAAAGAACGCGACCTTAAAGGATGTGATTTCATTGTCGTGCCAGGCGGTTTTTCTTACGGAGATTACCTTAGATCCGGTGCTATTGCACGTTTTTCTCCAATAATGGAGGAAGTGATCAACCATGCGAATAATGGTGGATATGTCTTAGGTGTGTGCAACGGTTTTCAAATATTGTGCGAGTCTGGACTTCTAGAAGGAACACTTATGCACAATAACAGCCAGAAGTTCATCTGCGAAAATGTCTTTTTGAGAACGGAAACATCCAATGCACTGGTAACTCAATCCATCGAAACTGGAGCTGTTCTTAAAATTCCAATAGCTCATGGAGAAGGTAAGTATTTCGCTCCAGAAGACACTCTGGCACGAATGAAGGAGAATGATCAGATACTGTTTAGGTACTGTTCTGAAAATGGAGTAGTTGACGATGCTTCCAATCCCAACGGTGCCATTGAAAATATCGCTGGAGTTTGCAATAAAACAAGAAATGTTTTTGGTATGATGCCTCATCCAGAAAGGGCGGCTGATATTGAATTGGGGAATACAGATGGTAAGCGAATGTTTGAAAGTATTTTGTCTGAAGTGACGGTTTAATGAAATTTATCAAAGCCATAATCTCAAATGCAGATGTGAAACGTTTTGAACCAAATCGATTCAGTATCTGTTAATTCGATCAATCACTATTATGTCAGATCAAACATTTCCAGCTGGTAAATATCTCTCTCAGATAGAGTATCCCCAAGATTTAAGAGATAAATTCACAATAGATCAATTGCCTGAGGTGGCAGATGATTTGAGAGACTTTATTATCGATGTCGTATCTCAAAAAGGGGGGCATTTTGGAGCGAGTTTGGGTGTTGTTGAGATGACTGTAGCACTTCATTATGTCTTCAATACTCCTTATGATCGCATCGCATGGGATGTTGGACATCAAGCCTATGGACACAAAATACTGACAGGTAGACGTTCAGTTTTCCATACAAATAGAAAGTATAAAGGCATTAGCGGCTTTCCTAAAATCAAGGAAAGCGAATACGATAACTTTGGAGTAGGTCACTCCTCAACTTCCATATCTGCTGCTCTTGGTATGGCCGTGGCGAGTCGAGCCAAAGGTGAGTTGGACAGACAGCATGTAGCTGTAATTGGTGATGGAGCAATGACCGCAGGTCTAGCTTTTGAGGGCTTAAACCATGCGGGAGTTGAAAACACCAATTTGTTGGTCGTTTTAAATGACAATTGCATGAGTATCGACCCTAATGTTGGTGCCTTGAAGGAATATCTCACAGATATTACAACTTCTCATGCCTATAATAAGGTGAAGGATGAAGTTTGGCATTTATTAGGTAAGATGAGTCGGTTCGGTCCGAATGCTAGGGACATCGTTGCTAAAGTGGAGAACGGAATTAAAGCCGCGTTACTTCAGCACTCAAACTTGTTTGAGAGTTTAAACTTCAGATACTTCGGGCCAATTGACGGTCATGATGTTGTGCACATGGCAAAAGTCATGGAAGATCTTAGGAAGATTCCAGGTCCAAAGATTTTGCATTGTATTACTAAAAAGGGTAAGGGATATGGCCCTGCTGAAGAAGGGAGCCCAACTCAATGGCACGCCCCAGGTATATTTAATAAGGATACTGGTGAAATAATTAAAATCACACCAAACAATCCTCAACCACCTAAGTATCAAGATGTTTTTGGTCACACGATTGTTGAGTTAGCCGAGAAAAATGAGAAAATCGTTGGCGTGACCCCCGCGATGCCCTCTGGAAGTTCCTTGAACATAATGATGAAAGCGATGCCAGATCGCGCATTTGATGTAGGAATCGCTGAGCAGCATGCCGTCACCTTCTCTGCTGGAATGGCATATCAAGGGATGCGGCCGTTTTGTAACATTTATTCTTCATTCATGCAACGCGCTTATGACCAAGTCATTCATGACGTTGCGATACAGGAGTTACCGGTAATTTTCTGTTTGGACAGGGCAGGTGTGGCAGGTGCAGATGGACCGACTCACCATGGAGCATATGATATTTCATTTATGCGGTGCATACCAAATCTGGTGGTGTCGTCACCAATGAACGAAGAGGAATTGCGCAACTTAATGTACACTGCCCAATTAGAAGAAAATGGAGTCCCCTTTGTAATAAGATATCCTAGAGGACAAGGGGTAATGCCGGAATGGAAGACACCTTTTAAGAAGGTTGCAATCGGCACTGGTAGAAAAGTCAAGTCAGGTTCGGACTTAGCCATACTTTCAATCGGTCACATTGGAAATGAAGCGCTTAAGGCAGCAGAGGTTTTAGAAAAGAATGATTGCAGCGCTGCTGTTTATGACATGCGTTTTGTGAAACCATTAGATGAGCTCATGCTGCACGAAATATTTGGTAAATATGAATATGTTATTACCGTTGAAGATGGTTGTATTCAGGGTGGGTTTGGATCTGCAGTTTTAGAATTTATGGTTGACAATGGATATAAATCAGATGTGGTAAGACTAGGAATTCCAGATAGGGTAGTTGAGCACGGCAGCCAAGGACAACTTTATGCAGAGTGCCAATATGATGCAGATAGCATCGTTCGGGAGGCAATTAAAATGACTTCGTCTACAAAGTCAGCTAAGTCGGCTGGATTTGCCAGTTAAGAAGCGACTCTTTTTACCTTTCCGCGTCTTAATCGTGGAAAGTCAAAGACCCAAATAATGCGAATTTTACTAACTGTCATTTTAGCGTTTGCCTTAGGCCAATACAAGGCTCAGGTAATTGATGTGTTCCCACACACGGATGACCTTGAGGGATGGTCGCTTTGCAGCGAATATTGCAGTAATGCCTGTGCTATATCAAGCGATTGGTCCAGTGTCGGTAACATTGATTTTAGACCTGATACCGGAGGAACGCCAACGGATAGTACTGGACCTAGTCTAGATCATAATCCAGGTCTTTCCTCTGGAGTTTATGCCTACGTTGAGTCTACTGATACCTGCAATTCAGATACAGCATTGCTGGAATCACCTTACATCGATTTAAATAATGTGGTTGCGCCCGGATTTACTTTTTGGTATCACCAATGGTCACCAAATGCAATCACGGATACGTTTGACATACTTATTAGTACAGATAGCGGGACCAGTTGGTCCGTGGCTTTTACCGGTCAGAACAACATATCGGCAAATGCATGGCAATTTGATTCTTTGGGTTTAGGTGGATATGTGGGGCAAATCATAAAACTGAGATTCCGTTTTATTACTTCTGGCGATTCTATTGATTTTGCCCTTGATGATTTCACCATTCATGGTACACAATATATTGATGCTGGTTTACTAAGTGTGACGACAGCAAATGGAACTTGCCCAGGTGATACAAGCAGTGTTTGTGTGACTTTGGTCAACGCAGGTTTGTTGGCTCTGGATTCTGTTACGATTAACACCACACTGAATGGAGGAGCATTGTTTAGTCCATTTTTATTTGTAGGAAACTTATTGCCAGGTGACGATACATTAATATGTGTTGGAGATACAGTTTTTACAACGAACGATTCAATTGGTGCATTCTCCACCATGCCTAACAACACAAACGACACGCTCAATTTAAATGATACCGTTTCAATGATTTTCGTTGTTGGATCGCCTATTACTGCTAATGCTGGAAATGACACTACCGTCTGCCAACTTGATACATTTCAAATTGGTGGCTCACCTACAGGGCCAGTAAATGCTATTTATAATTGGTTACCTGGAGCGTTATTTAATGATAGCACAGCCTCAAATCCATTCTTGGCGGTGTCCCAAGACACAACGATTATCGTTATTGTCACTGATACGATTACTGGTTGTGTAGATATGGATACAGTAGCTATTACGGCAGCGGCCAATCCTGCTGTAGATGCTGGTTTGGATACAGTGTATGTATGCCAGCAAGATACCGTCACCATTGGTGGCTCGCCAACTACTGCGGCTGGAAATTCTGTGAGTTGGTCTCCCGGCTTAGATCTAGATGACTCCACTTCATTCAACCCTGTACTTACGGGAGACGAGATCTATTTCATTTTTGTCACAGCAACGGAACCAATATACGGTTGTACCAGTGTTGATGCTATGTTAGTCATCGCAAATGGAACGCCTGTGCTTGACGCAGGTGATGACATGACCGTTTGTGCCGGAGATTCATTTGAATTAGGCGGTTCGCCAACTTCAAATTTGTTTGGAGATATACAATGGACAGGATCAGGATTGCTTAATGATGACACAATCGCCAATCCAATCGCAACTGCACAAGAAGACACCTTTTTTGTAGTGACGGTTACAACAGGAGCCGGTTGTACATCCTCTGATACAATATTTATCACGGTAAATGATCTACCAGTGATTTCAATAGCTAATTCTGGAGCTTGTCCAGGTGATACTATGCAGCTCACAGCGTCTGGAGGTGCGAACTATCAATGGGAACTAGATTCAACTCTAAGCGACACAAGTATCGCTAATCCCTTGGTATACCCACCGAGCAATGGGTATGAATATATTGTTTATGTAACTGCCTCTAATGGGTGTCCAGACTCAGCACATATTACCGTTTCATATTTCGATATCCCAAATGTGGACGCTGGTGAAAATGATACTATTTGTGATGGAAGTTCAGCACAGCTCCTGGCAACAGGGGCTTCAAATTATCTATGGTCACCAACAGCAGGCTTAGATGACGCAACGATCGCTAATCCATTGGCGAGTCCAGTAAACTCTATTGAATATTTTGTGGAGGGCACAAGCGTAAATGGATGTACCGCGATAGATTCAGTTTCGGTTTTTGTTAATGTTTTGCCTGCGGCAGATGCGGGACCAGATACAAGCATTTGTTTGAATGATTCAATTCAAATCGGAGGTAGTCCCACGGGGCCCGCTGGTGCAACTTATTCATGGCCATCATCGGGTATTGCAAATACTACAGGAGCAAATCCATTCTACAGTTCTTTCGGAGTAAATCCTGGGAACTATTCTTATGAAGTAACTGTGACGGACATCAATGGATGTGAATCTACCGATGAAATGGAAATCACAGTTTGGAGCGATCCAGTTGCCACAATCGATCCGATTAATAACGCCATTTGTGTTGGGGATTCGATTACAATTTCTGCCCAAGGTGGAGTAAGTTATCAGTGGTCGCCAGGAGGAACAGTACTGAATAATGCATCCTCTTTTACCAAAGCTTATCCAATCGTTACAACCCTGTATACGGTTACAGTGACTGATGTAAACGGGTGTACTGACACTGAATCAGAACAACTTGTGGTACATCCATTAACTCAGGCAAATGCAGGTGCTGATGCGGCAATATGCCAACAAGACACGATTCTCCTTAATGCCTCTGGCGGGGTGAATTACACTTGGGCACCTACAGTATTTATAGGCTCTACATCTGGTGCGAATCCAGAGGCATTTCCGGTGCAAACGCATACTTATAATGTGACTGTCACTGATGCCAATGGTTGTTCTGAATCGGATAATGTGACCGTCACTGTCAATCCACTACCTATCGTCTCAGCGGGGTCTAATAAACGAAGCTGTTTGAATGTGGGGATTGAGATCGGTGGAAACCCTGCGGGACCAATTGGTTCAACATACTCCTGGTCACCTACGATTTCATTGAATGATGCTTCGTTGTCAAATCCAATTGCGACCCCTCAATCAGACACGAGGTATAATGTAACTGTAACTACTTCATTTGGGTGTCAAGATTCAGCATCAATGCTATTGGGCATTGATACCTTACCTGTAGTGAAAGTGATTGATAGTCCTGAACCGATATGCACTGGGGATACATCATTCATTAGCGTCACACCAGGGTTTACCAAATATCAATGGTCACCTAATTTGAAAATTTCATCAACATCAAGTAAAGAGATATTTGTGAGTCCAGGATCGGATCGTATTTACTCTGTGACTGTAACAAACAATAATGGATGCATAGGCGATACCAGCGCGTTTGTAAAAGTCTATAAGCTCCCGGTTGTTGGAGTTAGCGAAGATTTTGAGGTTTGCACAGGCGATTCGTTTCAACTGGAAGCCACTGGGGGTGTGATTTATCAATGGTCAGAGGGGGAGTCATTGAAAGATTCAAATTCACGAATTACAATGGCATACCCTGTTGAATCAGGGCAATATCGAGTCTCAGTTACGGATACAAATAATTGTTTGAATGTTGCTAAGGTATTGGCAACTGTGAACCAATTGCCCGAAATTGACGCTGGTGACGATATTGATAATTGTGATATCGATGTTGTTTACTTGGGAGGACCAATTGTCGGTCCAAGTGATGCAGTTTTCTTCTGGACTCCAGGTATCGGGCTTGATGATCAATATAGCCCAAATCCAAGGGTGTTAAATCCAGAGAGGACCACTTATTATTTAGAGGTTCAGGACAGAAACGGATGTTTTAGTTACGATAGTGTTGAGGTGAATGCCGATTGCTATTCCTTAATTTATGCGCCATCAGCATTTACTCCTGGATTTAATGGATTAAATGACGAGTTTGCATTAGTCCATTATCGCATTGTCGATGCGGTTCTTAGAATTTATAATCGTTGGGGTATCCTCATGTTCGAGACGAATGACTTGGACAAAGCTTGGGATGGTACAGAGCCTAATAGCAATGAAGTTGCGCCATCAGGTTCGTATTATTGGATAGTCGAATACCGTACAGAGGATCGAAAAAAGGGATCAAAGGAAGGTGTGGTGACTCTGCTCAAATAAAAAGGCCGATCATTTGATCGGCCCTTTCTTATTTTTTCACGTCCTTTTGAAGCTCTGACTTATAGTCCCACTCCTCTAAGAATTTTGTAGTGATCTTCCCATCCCTAAATTTTGGATGTTTCATCAGTTTTTGATGAAATGGAATGGTTGTTTTCACTCCTTCGATGATATACTCGCCAAGAGCTCTTTCCATCTTTGTGAGGGCCTCTTCTCTGGTTTGAGCAACCGTAATAAGTTTAGCGATCATGGAGTCATAGTAAGGAGGAATGGTATAACCAGCATATACATGCGTGTCAATTCGAATTCCGTGACCTCCTGGAGAATGATAATTGGTAATTAATCCAGGGCTAGGTCTGAAATCATTCAATGGATCTTCAGCATTAATCCTGCATTGAATTGCATGACCAACAGGCTCGTAGTTTTTACCGCTGATGGGCATTCCAGATGCAATCTTGATTTGTTCCTTTATCAAGTCATAATTAATAACCTCCTCAGTAATGGTATGCTCTACTTGGATACGAGTATTCATTTCCATGAAGTAGAAATTGCGATGCTTATCCACTAGGAATTCGACCGTTCCAACACCTTCATAGTTTACTGCTTTTGCCGCCTTAATTGAGGCGGCTCCCATGGCTTTACGAAGCTCCTTTGTCATGAAAGGTGATGGGGTCTCTTCAACCAATTTTTGATGCCTTCGCTGAACTGAGCAGTCTCGTTCACTTAGGTGACATGCTTTTCCAAATTGATCACCCGCAATTTGAATTTCGATGTGACGAGGTTCTTCAATGTACTTTTCCATGTACATACCATCATTTCCAAAAGAAGCCTTCGCTTCTTGTCGAGCTGATTTCCAAGCCTTTTCAATTTCACTCTCTTTCAAACAAATGCGCATACCCTTTCCACCGCCACCGGCAGTAGCTTTCAATATGACTGGATACTTGATCTCTTTTGCAACCTTTATGGCATCCTCAAGGCTGTCGATCAATCCATCAGATCCAGGAATCGTAGGAACACCAGCATCTTTCATGGTTTGTTTCGCACTGGCCTTGTCTCCCATGCCATCAATCTGCTCGGGGGTTGCACCGATAAATTTGATCCCATTCTCCTGACAGATTTTTGAGAACTTTGAGTTCTCGGATAAGAATCCATATCCAGGGTGGATGGCATCCGCATTGGTTATTTCAGCAGCGGCAATAATGTTTGGTATCTTTAAGTAGGATTCGCTACTTGCATTGGGTCCAATACATACGGCCTCATCCGCGAATCGGACATGCAGGCTATCCGCGTCTGCCTTTGAATAAACAGCAACCGTACTTATGCCCATTTCACGGCAAGTCCTGATAATACGCAAGGCGATTTCCCCGCGGTTGGCGATTAAGATTTTCTTAAACATCTCCTTTAAACTTTAGGTTAAACAGGAACTAGGAAGGGTCGATCAAGAACAATGGCTGATCGTATTCAACTGGGCTCGCATCATCAACAAGAACCTTCACAATTTTACCTGACACTTCAGATTCAATCTCATTGAATAATTTCATTGCCTCGATGATACAAATAACACTCCCTGTCTTTATTTCGTCACCTACATTAACAAATGACGGAGATTCAGGGTTTGCGCTTCTATAGAAGGTCCCAATCATTGGAGATTTTATCGTTCTATACTTAGCGTTTTCAGCAGCCGTTGCGGCATCTTCCTTCGCTTTAGTCTGCTCAGCAGTTGGTGCTGCAGGCGCAGGCGCGGGTGCAGGTGCTGGCTGCACGGGCTGAGGTGCATAGTTCATCTGCATTGGCATTTGAGGAACTTCCACTACACTAGCGCCAGCTTTTATGTTAATCTTAAAATCTTTTGTTTCAAGTTCTACCTCGTTCACACCAGATTTTGAAACGAACTTGATGAGCGTTTGAATTTCACTTAGATCCATAATTTATTGTTTAAGGGTAAGCTAAGGTATTTCATAGTGTTTAATTCTGATTAATTAGTTGTGTCATATGCCCATTTGAGATAGACAGAACCCCAGGTGAAACCTCCTCCAAAAGCAGATAGAATGATATTATCTCCTCTATTCAGCTGATTCTCCCAGTCGGCAAGACACAATGGAATGGTTCCATTAGTGGTGTTGCCATATTTATGAATGTTGATCATTACTTTATCGGTTCCAAGGCCCATTCTTTTAGCCGTGGCATCTATAATGCGCAAATTGGCTTGATGTGGCACCAGCCATGCAACATCGTCAGGCCCTAGATTGTTGCGCTCCATGATTTCATAGCTAACATCGGCCATGTTGGATACCGCAAATTTGAAAACCGTTTTTCCTTCTTGATGCACATAATGTTGCCGTTTAGCAACAGTTTCTTCCGTTGGCGGATATTCTGATCCACCGGCAACTTGATGAAGATATTGCTCTCCATTTCCGTCAGATCTAAGAATAGAATCCTGAATTCCCATTCCTGTGTTATCTTGTTCGAGAAGGACTACTCCAGCGCCATCGCCAAAAATGATACAGGTTTGTCGATCGGTGTAATCAATTATTGTGGACATTTTGTCCGCACCTACCACAAGCACTTTTTTATGAGTGCCACTTTCGATGAACTTAGAACCTGTGACAAGTCCGTATATGAAGCCCGAACAAGCAGCATTTAAATCGAATCCAAAGGCGTTTTTCAAACCTACTTTGGCGCTTACAATATTTGCGGATGCGGGGAAAATTTTATCTGGGGTTACTGAGCAGAATATGACCAAATCAATTTCTTCAGGGCCGATTCCGCGCTTTTTTAGCAGCTTTTCGATGGCAACTTTAGCCATTTCTGTGACTCCTTTTCCTTCGCCTTTTAGTATTCTGCGTTCCTTAATACCTGTTCGTGCAGTAATCCACTCGTCCGTGGTATCCACCATTTTTTCCAGCTCTGCGTTTGAGAGCACATAATCTGGAAGGTGAGAGGCTACTGCTGTAATGGCTGCTTTAATCTTCGTCATAGGTTACTTAAACACTTTACGAATGCGGTCAGCAAGTTTTGCTTCAGCAGTATCTACCGATAACAAAATCATGTTTTTAACTGCATTTTCATTTGAAATACCGTGTCCAATGATAACATTTCCATTTACACCAAGCACAGGTGTTCCACCATAAATTTCATAGTTGAAACGTTCAAAGTACTCATCTTCTACGCTTCGCTTGCGGATCAGTGTATAAAGTGCTTCTGCCTGTTTTAACACAATATTGCCAGTAAAACCATCACAAACAATTACATCAGCTTTACCATTGAATAAGTCACGACCTTCAATGTTGCCGATGAAATTGAAGTCCTTGCTGTCTTTCATCATTTCATGAGCGGCCTGACTAAGCATATTACCTTTTTCTTCTTCTTCACCAATGTTTAATAATCCAACTTTAGGATTTTCAATATTGTAAATCTGTTCAGCCATTATGCTTCCCAAAATTCCAAATTGGTAAAGCACATCTGGCTTGCAATCAGCATTAATTCCAACATCAAGTAAAACACTCACACCACCATTAAGCACGGGGAGCGCGGTCGTAATACTTGGTCGAATTACTCCAGGAATGGTGCGTATGGTATACATTGCTCCAACCAACATTGCCCCGCTATTACCGGTACTCGAGAATGCGTCAAGCTCACCGCTTGCAAGCATTTTAAAACCTAGAGCAATACTAGAGTTTGGTTTTTTAAGAAATGCTTTTGTAGGATGTTCGCCCATATCAATGGACTCATCGGTGTGGACTATTTCAAAATAGTCCTCATCAAAACCTTCGCTTTGAAGGATTGGGATTATATCTGCCTTGTTGCCAATGAGACAAATTTTGGCTCTGTCACCTAATTCCTTTTGTGCTAAAATGGCACCAAGGACATTGGCTTTTGGAGCAAAATCGCCACCGAGAACATCAAGGCCTACTTTCATGGCCATGGCGCTAAATTAGGCCATTGATTCTTTTTCCATCACCACTTTACCTTTATAGTAAAGTTTTCCCTCATACCAATGAGCTCTGTGGTAGAGGTGAGGCTGACCTGTTGTTGGACAAGTAGAAATCTGAGGCATCTCAGCTTTATAGTGTGTTCTACGCTTGTCTCTTCTCGTTTTCGATATCTTCCGTTTAGGATGTGCCATGGTCTAAACTTTTATTTTTTCAATTTTTCTAACGCTTTCCAGCGTGGATCTTGCTTTTCTTTTTCCTCTTTAATTGGTTCTTCAGATTGGAAATAGGATTCAACCTCGGGATTACACTCACCTTCTAGATGAACTTTTTTAGCTGGGATGTTTAACATCACGAACTCAAATAGATATTGTGAAACATCTAATTTGTATTCGCTATTGCCAAGGTATATCACTTCATCTCCTGTTAAATCGGTGTCAGGGGCAAATCGAGCGATCAGCTCTTCATTGCACGTAAGCGGCAACCATAGGTCATCTCCACAGTGGTCGCAAATAACCTTCACCTTTCCTTCTATATTGAATAGTAAGGTCATCATTCGGTTATTCTTGTCCAAGTTCACCTTAGAAGTTAATTGTGCTTCTAAGATTTCTTCACTACTCCTCTCTTCAAAGAACGCACTATCTAAACTCCATTCAAAATCATGAACGCCAGCAGCTAGGCCACTGAACTGTATCTCATATTTCTGTTCGGAATTCAAAGAGCTCTGTCAAAAGGGTTGCAAATGTAAATATTAGGCCGACACAAAAAACTATTAATATGCTTTATCTGAGGCGGTTTGAAGTTGATTGCTTTGAAGCTCTCGTTGAAACTTCCGACAGTTGTATATATCGCAAGCTAGGAAAATGGCATTTCTGAACGATGTCGGATCTGCAAGACCTTTGCCAGCAATGTCAAATGCGGTTCCATGATCAGGTGAGGTCCGAACGATAGGTAATCCAGCCGTAAAATTTACTCCGTCAAAAGCTAATGCCTTGAAGGGGGCTAAGCCTTGGTCATGATACATGGCTAAGACTCCATCATAATTCTCTCTTTGTTTGGAACCAAAAAAGCCATCTGAGGCAAAAGGCCCAAAGGCCAATATTCCGCGATCCTTAGCTTCCGCAATGGCTGGTGCGATGATTTCTATTTCTTCCTCACCTAATAACCCCTTGTCACCGCTATGCGGATTTAAACTGAGTACGGCAATTTTAGGTCGATTAATGCCGAAGTCTATGTTTAATGATTTGGCGAATACTTCAAGCTTCGTAAGGATAGATTCTCGAGAAATACTCCTTGAAACGTCCTTTAATGAAACATGGCCAGTCACTAAGGCTACACGCAATTCTTCGTGAGCTAAGATCATGAGTGGATTATCCTCGTTGGCATAGGCAGCCAGAAATTCTGTGTGTCCAGGAAACTTAAATTCCTCCGATTGAATGTTTGATTTATTGATGGGCGCTGTTACAATTGCATCCACTTTATTTGACGCCAGATCCTCCACAGCCGCCTTGAGAGACGTAAAAGCACATTGACCAGCTTCTTGCGTTAATTGGCCGAATTCTGTGCGTACATTTTCTGCGAATACATTAATAACATTTACTTTATTGGCATGTGATTTATCTGCATTAGCACATACATGAAGTGGTAGCTCCAATTCCGACCTTTTCATATGGAACTTTACCGTTCGTTCATTGGCGTAGATGATGGGCGTACAGTTTTCAAAGATCCGAGAATCGGACAGAGATTTTAATGCAACTTCAAGCCCAACACCATTGATGTCACCACATGAAATGGCAATTCTTATTTTTTCCTGACTATTCATTCGTTAAATTATTCTACCATTTCCGCGATATCGCAACCTTTGCTGCTTCATTTTGTCTTACTTTGAAATAGCGCAGCGAATGTACTCAATGGCGAATCAACGTCATAAGTGATTTCTGCGTCTACAACAGTTCAATGAAGTATCTAGTTTCTTCTTTATTAATGATTCTGGCGTTGCTTTCGGTGCAAGAGAGCTTTGCCACGCACAATCGTGCGGGAGAAATAATTTACAGAAGAACCGGCAATGGTTCATTTGAGTATGAGATCACCATTATTACTTACACCAAGACAGGAGGACAGAGCAACGAGGCGGATCGTTGCGAACTCGACCTCTTTTTTGGTGATGGTGAAACAGAAACAGTTCAACGTGTCAATGGAAATCAACAGGGTGACTGCCCTCATTTTGGAGAACAAATAGGCAATAGCACTAAGCGAAACGTTTACGTTACTACACATACTTATCCTGGTGTAGGAACGTATAAGGTTTATACTCAAGATCAGAATCGAAATGCAGGAGTTCGGAATATACCAAGCTCAGACAATGTGTGGTTTTATGTTGAGAGCGAAATCGTGATTGATGTTTCCTCTGGAGGAAATACTGCGCCAACTTTACAAAACCCACCTATCGACAATGGGTGCGAAGGAGAAGTATATTATCACAATCCAGGCGCGGTGGATCCCGATGGTGATAGCCTTGTGTATAGTCTGGTAAAATGTAAGACGGTGAATGGCCAGACTATCCCTGGCTTTACCTTTCCCAACACAGTTTCGGGAGCGGCTGAATCGTTGACCATTGATCCAAGAACTGGTACGTTGATTTGGGACTCTCCGCAGGAGCAAGGCGAATACAATATTGCAATTCGAATTGAAGAGTGGAGATACAATGATTTTAGCGGTGATCTAGTTTTCGTGGGTTCGATTTTGCGAGATATGCAAATTGATATTCGAACCTGTGAGCCAAAAGAGCCGCCAATTATCCAAACTCTGAGCAAAGTTTGTATTGAAGCAGGTAAAATGCTTGCAATGCAAGTCATGGCTACGGATGCGGATGATGACCCACTGGATTTTAGTGCAACAGGCTTTCCGTTAAATCCTGGCGAAGGAGGAAGTTTAAATCCAAATGAAATAATTGGTGAACCACAGCCTGTGGTGCTCGATTTCACTTGGATTACCCGATGCGATCACATTCAGTATGAGCCATATTGGGTTTATTTCAAGGCAAAGGAAAATCTAGGATTGAGCGATGAGGAGTTGGTAGATTTCGAAGAATTAGAAATACAGGTTATACCGCCTGCTGTAACCATTACGTCCATTGATCCAGTAGGCGCTGCATTGAGAATCACGTGGACAGAAGCTCCGTGTGATGGAGCAAATGGCTATGACATATATAGATTCAATGATAGCTTAGGATATGTGGCAAGCAATTGCAATGTGGGCGTTCCCGCAGCGCTGGGTTATGAGTTTATCGGTAGAAACGAAGGACAAGATAATTTGACCTTTTTGGATGACAACGATGGTGAGGGACTGATTCATGGAGAGAAATACTGCTATATGATTGTAGCAACCTATCCTGACCGATCTGAAAGCTATGCAAGCTTGGAAGAATGTTCGGAACTTATTCGTGACGTACCCATCTTGAATAAGGCTAGTATTAATATGACCGACAAAGAACTCGGTTCAGATTCGGTGGCGTGGTATAAACCCATAGAATTGGATCCAAGCAATTTTGAAGGGCCGTTTAAATATAAATTGACAAGGACTTTTGTTTCAAATGGGCAGAGTGAAGTCGTATTCGAAAGCGATGCTAGTAGTGACTTCCTATCGTTAGATACTGTGTTTGTGGATCAAAACTTAAATACCGAGGAGGATCAGTTCACTTATTCGATTGATCTCGTTTGGGGGCCAGAGGAGATATCGGTTGGCAAATCACGAAATGCGTCATCGATATTTTTGACTTCAGTTTCTGCGGATAATCAATTAACATTGAATTGGGATGTTCAAGTTCCGTGGACAAATTCGGAGTATATCGTATATAAGTTCAAGACAGATTCAGATTCTTTGGACGTGTTTTATGAGTTAGCCAGAACTTCTGAAACGACTTATACGGATGTCGGACTGGTAAATTTGGATGAATACAAATACTTTGTGAAGTCAATCGGGACTTATACGTCAGGGGACTTACCTGACACATTGATTAACCTGAGTCAAATACATACTGGAATTCCTGAGGACAAAGAGGCTCCATGTGCACCTCCTGGCAGAAAGATCACGGGCGATTGCAACCTAGACCAAACGGATATCATTTGGAATAATGCAAATCGAGCTTGCGCAAATACAGATGATGTGGTTCGTTACAATATATACTACGCTCCAAGATTAGGTGAAACAATGGAATTGGTTCAAGTCAACGAAAGCCCACTGGATACCACATATTTCAGACCTACAAGTGAATCAATTGCTGGTTGTTACATGGTAACTGCAGTAGATAGTTTCGGAAATGAAAGTGATTCGGGCAGCACCTTGTGTATCGATAATTGCCCAATTTATGAATTGCCAAATGTGTTCACTCCAGGAGATGATGGTAAGAATGACCTGTTCACTCCATTCCCATACAAGTTCATTGAAAGTGTCGATGTCACTATTTTCAACCGATGGGGGAATATCGTTTTTGAAACGAAAGATCCTGACATTAACTGGGATGGAAAAGAAATGAAATCGGGCAAACAAGTTTCAGATGGGGTGTACTATTATATGTGTACAGTCAATGAAATCCGATTGGTGGGAATTGTGCAACGGGAGCTGCGCGGTTCGTTCACAGTTTTCAATCAGCATAGCGAAACTCCAATAGCAAAATAAATGTTTACGGGAATTGTAGAGGGCTTGGCTCAGGTGGAAAAAATGGAGCGAGAGGGGACGAACATGAGTATTTGGTTCAGTGGACCATTCACTTCAGAATTGAAGATCGATCAAAGTGTAGCCCATAATGGAGTTTGCTTAACGATTGATCGATTGAACGAAAGTGAATATCGAGTTACAGCCATTAAAGAAACCATCGATAAAACAAATTTCGGGCAGCTAGAAATGGGTGCAAAGGTGAATGTTGAGCGCTGTATGAAGGCGGATGGTAGATTTGACGGACATGTGGTTCAGGGTCATGTGGACGGAACCGCTACGGTCAAATCGATTAAAGCGGAAGACGGATCTTGGTTTTACACGTTTGAGTTAACCAAGCCTCATGAAGGTTTAATGGTAGAGAAGGGTAGTGCGTGCTTAAACGGCACAAGTCTTACGCTCGTCAATGTGCTGGATCAATCATTCTCAGTTGCCATTATTCCTTATACCTATCAATTCACGAATTTCCATGAATTGAAAGTTGGTGATGTGATTAACGTGGAGTTTGACATTCTTGGAAAGTATGTAGTTGCCGCCACTCAAAGGATGAAGCAATAATTAGAATACTTCAGAAGCAATCTTTCGAACAGCTTCTGAGCGGCCCATAGTATAATAATGTAAACAGGGCACGCCTTGATCTCTCAGCTCCTTACTTTGCTCAATTCCCCATTCAACACCCACTTTTGTTACATCCGCGTCTGTTTTGCAGGTTTCTAGAGCATCGGACAACGCTTCAGGAAAGCTGATATGGAAAGTACGTGGAATAAACTGAATTTGCTTTAATGATGTCACCGGTTTTAAACCGGGGATGATGGGCAAATCAATGCCGTGCTCTCGGTACCTAGCAACAAATTCAAAATATTTTTGATTGTCAAAAAACATTTGAGTCACGATATATTCTGCTCCCAAATCAATTTTGCGTTTGAGATTTTTAAGATCCGCTTTGAGACTCATGGCCTCAAAGTGTTTTTCTGGATATCCCGCAACACCAATGCAAAAATTGGTAGGACTAGCGTCTTTCATCTCCTTTTCCAAATACTCCCCTTTATTCATGTCATGAATTTGGGACACCAAGTCCGAAGCATATTCATTTCCATTCTCTTCTGGAACGAAGCTGTTTTCTGCCTTCCGTGCATCTCCACGTAGGGCTAGCACGTTTCGGATTCCAAGAAAATCTAAATCGATCAACGCATTTTCAGTGTCCTCCTTCGTAAATCCATCACAGATCAAATGAGGCACAGCTTCCACGTCATATTTATTCATGATGGCAGCACAAATCCCAACGGTTCCAGGCCGCTTCTTTATACTCACCTTTTCTAGGTAACCTTTTTCACGCTTCTTATATATGTACTCTTCAGTTTGATAGGTCACGTTGACATATTTTGGATTGAACTCCATCAAAGGATCAATTCCAGCGTAAAGTGAATCGATTCCTGCCCCTTTCAAAGGGGGTAGTATCTCGAAGGATAGCACAGTATCAGTGTGTTCTTTAATTGCGTCTATAACTTTCATAAGAATTGGCAAATGTACGCGTCAGAGTCTAGTCTTAAATAAATTCAAACTTCCTTTTGCTTCTGTTTTCAAGCCTCATTTTTGATGTAGTTTTGCGCCCAATTTTTAAGTGCATGGAGCACATTCGAAACTTCTGTATTATCGCCCATATCGACCACGGCAAAAGCACGCTGGCAGATCGTCTATTGCAGGCTACAGGCACTGTAAGTGATCGTGATCTGAAGGAGCAGACCTTGGACGACATGGATTTGGAGCGTGAGCGTGGCATCACCATTAAAAGCCATGCCATTCAGATGAATTACCATCAAGATGGTAAGGACTATGTTTTGAATTTGATTGATACTCCGGGTCATGTTGATTTTTCCTATGAAGTTTCCCGCGCCATTGCTGCTTGCGAGGGAGCACTTTTATTGGTTGATGCAAGTCAAGGAATTGAAGCACAAACAATATCCAATCTCTATCTTGCGATGGAGCATGACTTGACCATTATTCCCGTTTTAAACAAGATGGATTTACCATCGGCTATGCCTGAAGAGGTGAAGGATGAAATGGAGGATTTGTTGGGATGCGAGCGGGACGAAATTATTGGAGCAAGTGGAAAAACTGGTCGGGGAGTAGATGAGCTATTAAGAGCAATTGTTGAGCGAATTCCGCCACCTGTTGGTGACCCTAAGGCCCCGCTTCAGGCACTCGTTTTTGATAGTGTATTTAACCCATTTAGAGGGATCATTGCATACTTCAGAATCATGAATGGAACGATAAATCATGGGGACGAGGTGAAATTCTTTTACACAAAAAAGGAATATTTAGCTGACGAGATTGGAGTTCTGAGGATGAAGCCCGAAAAGCAGAAGCAACTCAGTGCTGGAAATGTTGGGTACATTATTTCTGGAATTAAACAAGCAAAAGAAATTAAAGTCGGAGATACACTTACGCACAAAGCGAATCCTACACTTACAGCTATTGAAGGGTTTGAAAACGTTAAGCCTATGGTATTTGCTGGTATTTATCCGGTTGATACAGATGAATACGAAGAGCTTCGAGATGCAATGGAAAAGCTGCAATTGAATGACGCTTCATTGACGTTTGAACCTGAGTCATCTGCAGCACTTGGTTTTGGTTTTCGATGCGGATTTTTAGGAATGCTCCACATGGAGATTATCCAAGAGCGTTTAGAGCGTGAGTTCGACATGACGGTAATAACTACAGTGCCAAACGTGAGTTATTATGCTTATTCGACCAGTGGAGACAAGCAAATCGTAAACAACCCCTCTGATTTACCTGATCCTGCAAAATTGGATAAGGTAGAAGAACCATTTATTTCTGCCCAAATCATTTCGAAATCTGATTTCGTAGGGCCGATTATGAATTTATGTATCGAGAAACGGGGAATATTGAAGAATCAAGTATATCTCACCGCTAACAGGGTCGAAATGACGTTTGAAATGCCATTGGCGGAGATTGTTTTTGACTTCTATGATCGATTGAAATCCATATCAAAGGGCTATGCTTCATTTGACTATCACCCTATCGGCTACCAACAGTCCAATTTGATTAAGTTGGACATAATGCTCAATGGTGATCCAGTGGATGCTTTGTCTGCATTGATACACAAGGATAACGCCTTTTCTTTGGGTAAAAAGATATGTATCAAGCTGAAAGAATTAATCCCTCGACAGCAGTTTGAAATTGCTATCCAAGCTGGAATCGGTGCGAAAATTGTTGCTCGAGAAACGGTGAAAGCAGTGCGTAAAGATGTGACAGCCAAGTGTTATGGTGGTGACATTTCGCGAAAGCGTAAGCTGCTCGAAAAGCAGAAAAAAGGTAAGAAGCGCATGCGCCAAATTGGAAGTGTTGAGGTGCCCCAAGAGGCTTTCTTGGCTGTGCTGAAACTGGATTAATTTCTCACATCCCTTGCTCTAATTTTATTTGTCGACTCAGGCTGAGTCGAAATGCCTTGGATATCGAAGATGGTTCAATATCTGACCATACTTTAATCATAAATGTGCAAGGTATATTCCGCTAAAAAAGTTGTTCATGCACCCAACCAATAACCCATGCATTGCGTGAAATACTCGCAGGCCGCAAAACCAGCGGTTTTTCCAACTAAATTTGGATTTTCTGAGATGAAACGTATGATACACCTATTGACTCAACTGAAACAAGTTTTTACTGTTTCCGCAATCCTATTATTGTCGGCACTTTCTGCCAATTCACAAAACGCTGCTGGGGCCTACGCAGGTGGGGATATAACCTACCAGATGGGCAATGGCGATACACTCGACATCACCCTCAATTATTACATTGAGTGCGGTGGGACTTCTCCTGGTTCAAACCCAATATTGGTGCTCAGAAACTGCAGTGGAACACCTATCAGTACGGTAAACATGGGCGCGCCTACCATTACTGAAATTTCAAACACTACCGCCACAACCAATTGTGGTGCTGGAACGGTTTCAGGTAGAAGAAGGTATCAGTACACTGCACAAATTGACATCTCAGATGAGTTCACTACTTCGTGTAACTTTTATCGAATGACCATTTTTCCAACGTCAAGAAACCCTTCTGGAAACTTGGCAAATGCCACGACACAGAGGCTTTGGCTCCAAGCAGACGTGTATTTGCAAAACGATGCTACCAATTCGTCACCAACATTTACGGCTCAAGCCATCCCGTATCTTTGTAAGAACTCAACCACAACTTTTTCACCTGAGGTTTCTGATGTGGATGGAGATAGCCTAGTGTTTTCTCTGGTTTCAGCCAAAACAGGTACAACAAGTGCTACGGCAATAACTTATTCTACAGGATCGGGAACATCTCCCATTGCTGGAATCACAATTGATCCAACCACTGGTTTATTGACATTCACGAGCCCAGATTCCTTAGCTCATCAAGTCGTGATTCTAGTTCAGGAATATGACCGCACATCCGGTAATCAAATCAGTGCTGTATACCGCGATTTTCAATTTTATGTTGATACTAATTGCACCAACCCTGGTCCAACCCCGAATGCCTCCTTTTCCAATTTAACCAATGTAAATAGCTCCGTTGGGAATGATACGATCTATTTAGACACAAACGTTGCAGCTTCATTCAGGTTGACTTTTACAGATGCAAATGGTATCAGTGGATACACATCAAATGCGGTGTCAGTGCTTGGTGGCAATGCTACATTCAATTCCTCCAATGCACAAGTTTCTTGGACGCCAAGTGGAGCAGACATAGGAACGCATATTTTCACCATTTCAGCAGAGGATAATGTGACCCCGACCTCTGGTAAAGGAGCCAAGAAGGTCGTAGTTGTTGTTAGGGACGAGGTTTCTCCTTTTGTACTTACCGGGGCGGCCATATCCAATGTAACTTGCCCTAATCCAGAAAACGGGACATTAGTGGTCCAATTTACTGGAGGTACAGGCCCATTTAGTTTTCAAATACAAGGTCAATTTACAAGTACGGATATAACGCAAACATCAACATTGTTTACTGGTCTTCCTTCGGACAATTATAAAATCACGATGGTGGATTCAGGTACTGGTCAGGATACTACTGAAATTGCCTTTGTTCATTCAATTCTAGGCTTTCCATTCGGAATTAATTCAATATCAACATTATCAACAATAAGTTGTGATGATGCTTGTAATGGTAGTTTAAGAGTTAACCCAAATACATTGGGGGCAGGTGGAATAAGCAATTATTCATATCTCTGGTCTAATGGGCAGACATCCAGGACTGCGACAAATTTATGTGGAGGAACGGTTGGTGTTACTGTAACTGATACTTTTGGATGTCAGTTGACGGATACCGCTGCCTTGTTTGAACCACCTGTTGTATTTGCAGTAGTTGATAGTACAGACAGCGCGAGTTGTAATGGTGCAGCCGATGGAGCTGCGTATATTAGTGCGAATGGTGGTGTTGCCGCTTCTATATCTACGTCAGAGTATATAATAGATCAATCTGAAGGCAGCTTTGAGCCATATCCATATGGCGAGGCAGCTAATGTGTCAAATTACTCCAGTATTACGTTAGGTGACGATGCTTTTTCAGCAGCCATAAATATTGGTTTCAGTTTTGAATTTTTTGGAGAAACATTTACACAGTTTAGAATTTCTTCCAATGGTTTTGTGCGATTAGGAACAGCTGGTGGTTCTACTGGTGTTGGAGCTCAAAGCATTCCAAATGCTGCTGATCCGGATAATTTAATCGCTGGATATTGGACGGATTTAAATCCAGCTAGTGGAGGTACGATTGAAACTTACCGTGCTGGAACTGGCTCAAATGAAATACGGGTAATCAATTTTATAGATGTCCCTCATTTTTTAAATGTAGGAGCGAACACATTCCAAATTGTACTCTATGAATCTTCCAACATTATTCAAGTTTATTTGGATAGTGTAACTACTGATGGTGGTTTCATTACGCAAGGGATTGAAGATAGTAATGGTGATACAGCCTTGGCTGTCACTGGCAGAAATCAAGCAAGTTTTTCCGCGATAAATGATTATGTCTCGTTCATTCCAAAGTCGCAAGATTTCAATTACACTTGGTCAAGCATAGGTACGGGCGCATCGGCCACCAACTTAACGGCAGGTACTTATTCGGTTATCGCTGCTGATGACGATGGTTGTGGAGATACCGTGAATTTTACGATTGAGGAACCAGCACAAATTGATATTGACACCGTTGTCACTCAGCCTGCTTGCTCAGGTGATTCAACGGGAATCATCGCAGCTTCCGCCACAGGTGGTAGCGGTGGAACCTTCACTTTTGCGTGGAGCAATGGCGCTGCGACTGCTACCATTACAAACCTTCCTGCAGGAATATATACTGTGACAGCCACAGACGACACAGGCTGTGAAGATTCACTAACTGTGATTCTAACAAACCCGGCCGCATTAGGCGTAACAATGACACCTACCGATGCGAATTGCCTTGGAGGAAACGATGGACAAATATTAGCCGCTGGAACAGGAGGCACTTCAGGAACGTTTACATACCTATGGAGCACAGGTAGCACTACAAACCCACTAACTGGATTGACAGCGGGCACTTACACGGTTACAGCTACCGATGGAAATGGATGTACTGCAGTTGATTCTGCAGATGTGGATGAACCAGCTACTGCTGTTGCTGTGGTTGCAGATTCAACCGATGAGTCTTGTTCAGGTGCAGCAGATGGCGAGGCCAACGCAACTGGAAGCGAGGGCACAGGAACCATCACCTACGCATGGAGTAACGGGGGCACTTCACAAACCATTACAGGATTAACCGCAGGAACATATATAGTAACTGCAACCGATGCCAATGGATGTACTGCAGTGGACACAACCACTGTCAATGCACCTGCTTCCTCAGTGACAGTGGCAATTATTGACAGCACTGATGTTACATGTAATGGCGGAAACGATGGTGAAGCCGAAGTGGGGAATGCATCTGGTGGTACCAGTCCATATACCTATTTATGGAATACAGGTTCTACCGCACAAACCATCACTGGTTTGACTGCCGGTACATATACGGTAACCGCTCAAGACAACAACGGTTGCGAAGCCACGGATCAAGTGATCATCGATGAACCAGCAACAACTGTAACGGTTTCAATCACCCTTGATAGCAACGCATCATGTAATGGCGCAGCAGATGGTGGTTTAACAGCAGTCGGATCAGGTGGCACAGGAACAATAACATACGCTTGGAGTAATTCGGGAAATACGGCATCAATCACCGGTCTAACAGCTGACACTTACACTGTGACCGCCACGGACGCTAATGGTTGTACCGCGACAGACGATCAAATCATCACAGAACCAAATGCAGTTGTTGCTTCAGCTACATCAACTCCAGAGACATGTGCGGGCGATGATGATGGAACGGCAACCGCATCAGGTGCAGGTGGGTCAGGAACATTTACATTCTCTTGGAACACAGGCGCGACAAGTGCAGCCATTTCAAGTTTGCCAGCAGGAACGTATAGTGTTACTGTGACTGACGGCAACGGTTGTACGGATTCAACCTCTGTGGTGATAGATCCTGCAAATGCCATTTCAATCACCATGACTCAGGACAGTGTAAATTGTCTGAATGGTAGTGATGGACAAGCAACGGCATCAGCAACTGGTGGAAGCGGAACGTTCACATACGCTTGGAGTAATTCCGGTTCAGGAGCAACCATCACAGGACTTACTGCTGATACTTATACAGTAACAGCGACTGATGGGAACGGATGTACAATTACGGGAAGTATTGATGTTGAAGAGCCAGCATCTGGTGTAACAGCTTCTGTAACATTAGATAGTAATGTTTCGTGTTTTGGAGAAACTGATGGAGGCCTTACTGCTGTTGGCGCAGGTGGTTCTGGAACATATACCTTTAGTTGGAATACAACGGCTACAACGGCAACCATCGATGGCTTGGGAGCTGCCACTTACTCTGTGACGGTTACTGATGCAAATGGATGTACAGATTCAGCATCAGCAACGATTACTGCTCCCAATCAATTATTCGCGTTTACTTCCGTTTTAACTACGCCAACATGTAACAACACTGCAGACGGTTCGGTTCAAGGATTCGGAGCTGGTGGAACTGGAACTTACACATATGAATGGAGTAACGGAGCAGCAACGCAAACTATTAGCAGTTTAACAGGTGGCACATACACAGTCACTGTCACTGATGCTAATGGATGCACGGACGATGAGGATGAAACCCTATCTGCGCCAAATCCGATTGTTATCACTAAAGATTCAATCAATGAATCATGTTCAGGGTCTGCTGATGGCGAGGCATATATTGCTTCTCTGACTGGTGGTTCAAGTCCATATACCTTCATTTGGAACACAGGTTCTACGAATGATACAATTACTGGTCTTACGGCTGGAAATTATACGGTTACTGTCACAGATAACAATAGCTGTACAGAAGAAACAACTTTCGCAATTGACGCTGGTGCGGGAGCAACGGTTAGCGCAGATAGTACAGATATCACTTGTAATGGTGATGACGATGGAACAGCCACAGCTACAGCCACAGGCACCGGCATAATAACTTATGCGTGGAGTAATGGCGGAACGGCAGCATCAATTAATAGTCTAGCAACTGGTGCATACACCGTTACGGTAACGGATGCAAATGGATGTACAGCAGTTGATTCTACTGAGGTAAATGAGCCTGCTGCGTTGGTTGCAACGGCTTCGGCATTATTATATGAAACATGTACGACCAATGATGGTCAAGCAACGGTTAGTTTCAGTGGAGCTCAAGGCACCCCAACTTTCGGATGGAGCAACTCTGCTACTACGCAGAATATAACCGGACTTTCAGCAAGTACATATAGTGTTACAGTTACAGATGCGAGTGGATGTACAGATTCAAGCTCGGTTGTCATTTTAGATACTTGCGCTTGTTCTATTGTTCCAAGTGCATTAGTCACAACGGCTCCGACATGCGCAGGTGATTCAGCGACCGTTACGGCTTCTGCAACGGGCGGGAGTGGAACATACACATTCCTATGGCCAGGTGGTGCAACATCGGCTTCGACTCTATTGCCAGCTGGTACTTGGTGTGTTACCATTGATGACGGCTCTTGTACAGACACGGCTTGTGTAATTGTATCCGACCCTGCAGCAATTACATTCAGCGCTTTCTCAAATGTAAGTCAGCTTACTTGTGATGATGATTGTGATGGAGCGGGCACTGCTAATGCTTCCGGAGGATCTGGAACATTAAACTATTCATGGAGTTCTGGAGCGAACACCGCAGCTGCTACAGGCCTATGTGGCGGAACGTATACGATTACTGTAACGGATGCCAATGGGTGTACAAATACAGCCATGTTTGCTTTGGTCGAACCACCTTCTATTTGGGTAGTTGTAGATAGCACTGATACTGCCAGTTGTGGAACTGCCGATGGAGAAGCTTATCTAAGTGCCTACGGTGGATTTGCCGTTCCAACCTCAACAGCGGCCTATGTCGTTGATTCAACAGAAGGTGAATTTGAACCTTATGGAATTGGACAACCACTCAATGCGAACAGTTACGAGGTGGTAACGCTTCAAGATGACGCCTTATCTGATACAATCGAGATTTTCTCAGGAGGAGATTTTAGCTTCTTTGGAAGTACTGAAACACACTTCGTTATTTGTTCTCAAGGATTTATCACATTCGATGCATCGAATATCAACAGTGGACAGGTGAATGGATTGTTCACAGCACCTTCTGCCATACCTAGTGCAGGAGCAAATACACCACAAGAATTTATTGCCGCATTTTGGACTGATTTAGATCCGAGTGTTGGTGCAGCTCAGATTGAAACCTACGAAATTGGGGTTACCCCAAATCGGGCTCGAATCGTAAACTTTATTGATGTTACTCACTTCGCGACAGGTGGTAATACAGACACCAACAATTTCCAAATTGTTCTTTACGAAAATTCAAATATTATCCAGATTCATTCTACTCAACTTAGAGAAGATGGAGGACCGGCTGTTCAAGGTATTGAAAATGCCGCTGGAACTATTGCTTATGGACTTTCAAGTCGCAACAACACACAGTTTGATGCAGACAATGATTACGTGGCATTTATTCCCACAACACAAGCATTCACCTATACTTGGTCAAGTATTGGTACTGGTGCATCAGCAACGAATCTAACTGCGGGTACTTATAATGTTACTGCTGCAGATCCAAACGGCTGCACCGGTGAGGTTTCATTTGATATCGAACAAGGACCTTCAACGGTTGACGCAGGTTTGGCAATTGACGCTGGTGTATCTTGTACAGGAACAACAAACACAGGTGCGTTGAGCGTTTCCCCAAGCGGTGGAACAGGCCCATATACTAGACTTTGGAGTACAGGAGCTACGACCGTGTCTATAAGCAATCTTGCTGCAGGAACATATTCAGTGATTGTGACTGATGCGAATGGATGTCAGGATACAGCGCAGGTCACCTTGTCGGCAACCACATCTACTATCGCGTCTCCAACTATTTTGACAAACGATACTTCAGTGTGCGCAGGAACGAGTCTTACACTATTGGGTCAAACCAATTCAACAAGTTCATGGACTGACACCACGGCATTGCTTTGTACAAACACCTCTGGAGGTGTTGTTACTGGAGTGTTTTCCAATGTGCCCCCAACGGCAATAGGAAACGCTACTTTGTCAGTTACTGGATTTGGTGACTTAGATGATGGATTCTTACCAGAAAACATTGCAATTATTGATGAAAACTCTGGAAGCGTTGGAACATATGATGGTTCAAGTACGACATGCGCTACACAAACTGAAACGTTCACTATAACGCAAGCCAACATTAATTCTTGGGCGGCAAATAACGTGGTGTCTTTCGTGTTCGATGCAGGATTCTTCGTGACAGCAAATACGTGTTCTGGAAATGCATTTTGCGTCCAAGCGGCATTGACTTTCCCAACACCGCCAGACACTTCTTATTGGTTTGGTGATCCATTGAATTTGGATACAGCCTTGGCCATTGGATTTGGAGATACTGTTACAGTTACACCAACTACATCAACGAGTTTTTATTACTCTACATTTAATGGCGTATGCTGGAGTGAACCAGATACAGTAGATGTAGATACCCTTCCATCGGTTAATGTGAGTATCGCACAGAATACTTCAATTAGTTGTCCAGGTGACAGCGCCTCGGTTACAGCATCAGCTACAGGTGGCTCAGGTTCATTAAGCTTTACTTGGCCCACGGGTGAAACAACTGCAACAGTCAGTTTACCCGCAGGCACGTGGTGTGTTACTGTTGATGATGCTGGAGGAACATGTTCGGATACAGCTTGTGTCATTTTAGTTGACCCAAATACTTTCACTGTCGCTGCAACGGGTGTTGATCCATTGTGTAATGGTGGAAACAACGGTTCGGCAACGGCAACGCCAACAGGTGGAACAGGAACCATTACCTATGCATGGAGTAATAGTGGAACGGGTGCTACAATAACAGGACTTACAGCTGATACATATTTTGTGACAGCGACAGATGGAAATGGATGTACGGCAACAGATTCAGTTGTAATTAATGATCCAGCCCTTTTGGTCGCTTCGGCTACTTCTACTGACTTAGATTGTTTTGGTGATAATGACGGAACAACAAATGCAACGTCAACCGGAGGAACAGGAACGGTGACTTTTGTTTGGAGCAATGGCTCAACAGGTTCTGCACTCACTGGATTAACTGCTGATCAGTACTCCGTTACCGCTACTGATGCGAACGGTTGTACTGATTCCACATCTGTTTTTGTTATCGAGCCAACACTATTGGTTGCGAATATTGACTCTACAGATAGTAATGATTGCTTTGGTGCTGCAGAGGGTGTGGCATATGCATCCGGATCTGGTGGTACTACAACTTATACTTTCCTTTGGTCAACAGGATCTACTTCCGATACAACCTCAGGTCTAACAGCAGGTAGCTATACGGTTACGATTACGGATGCAAACGGTTGTGCGGACACAGAGGTTGCTGTCATTACTCAACCAGCCACAGGAATGACCGTGACAATTACAAATACTGACAGTGCTTCATGTTTTGGTGCTGCGGATGGTGCTGCAACGGCATTAGCAGCGAATGCACAGGGAGCGGTTACCTATGCTTGGAGCAGTGGTGACAACGCAGCGACAACGACATCAGGACTTACAGCTGGCACTTATAATGTAACTGCGACAGATGCTACAGGATGTACCGCAACTACAACGGCAACAATCGAAGAGCCTGTTGAGATAGTGCTTAATATGTCTGGTAACGACCCTACTTGTAATGGTGAAGATGACGGTGACGCATCTGTGACTGTGGCCAGTGGTGGTGTAGGAGCAATAACCTTCAGTTGGAGTAATGGCGGTGCTGGCTCAACCATCACTAACCTCACTGCAGACACATATGTTGTTACGGCAACCGATGCGAATGGTTGTACTGCATCAGATACCATCATATTGACGAATCCGGCAGGTATTACGGCTACCTTCTCAGGTATTGTGGAATCAAGTTGTACAAGTTGTACAGGTGAGGCAACAGTCACCGCATCGGGTACTGCAACATTAGCTTATGCATGGCCAAATGGTCAAACAGGCACAACTGCAACACTACTTTGTGATGGAATTAATGTATTAACTATTACGGACGGAAATGGATGTCTTGATTCATTCAACGTGGCAATACCTTCTGATAGTGCCGATACAATATTTAGTATCACAGGAATTGACCCACTGTGCAATGGAGGTTGTGATGGTCAGGCTTATACAACCAATTCTTGTGCTACATGCACTTTCGTTTGGACAGATTCAGCAACGTCAACTACGGTAAGTACATCTGATACTGCTACTGGGTTATGTGCGGGTACTTATTATGTCGAAATGACAAATAATGGTGGCTGTAGCACATTTGATACTGTCACTTTAAATGATCCAGCTGGAATTAACGTGCCGGTTCCGACATCTACGGATGTAAGTTGCTTAGGTGGAAATGATGGTACAGCTTCCGCAACTGCATCAGGTGGTACGGGAACAATCACATTCACATGGAGCAACGGAGCTTCTGGTGCCAACATTACTGGATTGACTGCGGGAACATACACGGTATACGCTACCGATGGAAATGGCTGTAGCGACAGTAATTCAGTAGTAATAACTCAACCTACAACTGGTTTAAGCGTTGTGGCTACGGTTGACTCAAACGTTACATGTAACGGAGGAAATAACGGTGGCGCTTCAGCTGTTGCTTCTGGGGGATCAGGAACAATCACATATACGTGGAATGGTTCACTCAATGGAACACCAATCACAGGGCTGACTGCTGGAACATATACGGTAGTAGTTTCTGATGCTGGAAATTGTACGGCTACTGACACAGTGACCATCGCTGAGCCGACAGCAGTTGTGGGGGTGATCGATTCAACCCATAACCCTACCTGTCCTGGTGATACAAATGGTGCTGCGTTCGTGTCGGCATCTGGAGGTTCGGGTACATATACATTCCTATGGCCAAGTGGCAACACTGGATCAACGGAAACAGGTTTGGCTGATGGTTCATATGATGTTACCATTACTGATGCAAATGGATGTGAAGACATATTAAGCGTAGTAATCACTGATCCAGCAGGAATGTCCAATTCCTTTACTGGTATCACTACGTCAAGTTGTACGATCTGTGATGGTCAAGCAACTGCGAATGTTACGGGTGGAAACGGTTCGAACTATACCTTTATTTGGGGCAATGGACAGATAACAGCTGCTAATGACTCGCTTTGTGCAGGCATTAATGGCGTGACAATTACTGACTCACTTGGATGTACATTAGAGGACTTTGTGCCAATCAATGCTGATGGCGCTGATACGGTATTCGCAGATAGCATCGATGCAACATGTGGAAGTTGTGATGGAGTAGCATTCGCTACTTATAATTGTAACAATGGTCCTTGTACGCTTGAATGGACAGCCTTTGGTTCTTCCACTGTTTTAGCGACAACGGATACTTTAGATAGTCTTTGTGCAGGTGTTTATTTTGCCTCACTTACCAACAACAATGGTTGTACTAGTATTGATCAAGTGACAGTTGTTGCTCCAGATCCAATTGATCCAAATGAGACCATTGTGGATGAATCATGCTCTGGCGCAAACGATGGAAGCATCACCTTGAACACCACCGGTGGTTCAGGCACATATACCTACACATGGAGTAACGGTGGAACAAGTGCAACGAACACAGGACTTTCTGCTGGTACTTACACTGTAACAATTGCTGATAACGCAGGTTGTGACTCCATTGCCGAGTTTGACATTGTAGCGCCAACAAGCATTACGCTTGTGGATACCACTACAGACGCTTCTTGTTTCGGAATTTGTGATGGAACGATCAGCTTGACACCTTCTGGAGGGGCAGGTAGCTTCACATTCAACTGGAGTCCGCTTCCAGGTAATGGTCAGGGAGTTCAAGCTGCCACAGGCCTATGTGCGAATGATTACTTTGTAACTGTTACAGATGCTAATGGATGTTTCATTGTGGATACAATAACTGTCGCAGAGCCTACTGAAATTATTCAAACATCAGTTGCTGTCGATAGTGCAGAGTGTGGAGTATGCGATGGAGCTATTACACAAACCGTTTCTGGTGGAGCAGGTGGCTTTACATTCCTTTGGAACAATGGTGATACAGCATCATCAATCGATACACTATGTGTCGGTTATTATGATGTCACGGTAACTGACGCGAATGGTTGTTTTGAAGTATTTGGACATCCAGTTTCAGAAACGGAAGGTCCAGAAATCATCTTGTCTTCAACCATTACATCAGCTGCTGGTCAATGTGACGCAACGGCAACGGTCACTATAGTGAACTCTCAAGGAACAGTGAGTTACTCATGGAGCAACGGAGATACTACAGCAACTGCTGATTCCTTATGTGCAGGATTAGTAATCGTTACTGTGACAGATGTCAATGGATGTTCAACCGTAGATACAATTACGATTATCGAACCAGATTTAATGACATTGTCTTTGGCATCCTCAGAAATTACTTGTGAAAATGGTCCATGTGATGGAGAGATAATTGCTTCGGTTACTGGAGGTGTAACTCCTTATACTTTCGCTTGGAGTAATGCTGCCACTACAGATACCATCACCGGGCTTTGTGCTGGCACATATGTATTGACTGTAACGGATGCAAATGGAGCATTCCTCATTGATTCGGTAACCTTGGATAATCCAAGTCCGTTCACGGTAGTGAGCAATGTAACAGAGCTTGGATGTCCAGGTGTGTGTGATGGAGCTATTTCATTGAACATTACTGGAGCAGGAATACCAATGTTGTTATGGAGTACCGGAGACACCACAAATACAATTGATAGCCTTTGCGCTGGAACGTACACGGTAACGATTAGCGACACCTCTGGATGTGATGACAGTTTATCCTTTACTCTAGTTGCGCCTCCAGCGATTACAATTACTGTGGATAGCTTTACGGAACCTGATTGTCAAGTGGCCAACGGTAGCATTTCAGTTTCGGCCAGTGGTGGAACAGGTTCAACCTATTCATATCTATGGTTAGATTTTGGAATGACGCCATTGATTCCAACACAAGCTACAAGCACCGCGAGTAACCTGTTGGCCGGAATCTATAACGTACAAGTCACTGATTCAAACGGTTGTCAGGACACATTCAATGTAATATTGAACAACAACAACGCACCAGACATCGCGCTCGATTCGATTGTGAACGTGAGCTGCTTTGGTGAGTGTGACGGTTCTATTTCGGTAACCTTAACTGGTGGAACAACGCCTTACTCAATCCTTTGGTCGAGTGGAGGTACGAATGAGGATGATAGTAATCTTTGCGCTGGCCTAGACACCATTGCAGTGGCCGATGCAAACCTATGTTTGTCCTTCGAGATTTACGAAGTGACAGAGCCGGAAGAACTGTTCATTACTGGTATAGACGTTGTCAGTGTGGTATGTGGATCTAATTGCGATGGAGAATTGACTGTTCATGCTGAAGGTGGTTCAGGTCCTTACAGTTATAGCTGGAGCAACGGAGCAGTGGATAGCTCAATCACAGGATTGTGCGCAGGATTGTATAATGTGACCATTACTGATGCCAATGGATGTACCGTTGAAGGATCGGCCAATGTGGGCGGATCAGCAGCAATGGTATTGACAGTCGATTCAACGAATGATGCGACTTGTACTTACACGGGTGATGGAAATGTATTCGTCACCATTACTGGTGGAACTCCAGGCTATACTTACAGTTGGATGGCAGATGATAGTACAACATTCTCAGCGCAGGATTTGAATAATGTCTTATCCGGAACGTATATGCTGACTATAACCGATGCGGCTGGCTGTTCCATCAATGACACATTTATAATAGATGCATTGAACTTCGTAAGCGTAAAAGCAGAAGACGACATTGAAGTTTGTCCAGATAGTCGTGGTATTGCAATTGTCGGTGAGGATTCATTGGCCACTTCTGTGAGATGGTTGAATGAGTTAGGAATTGTTCAAAGCACATCAAGAACGGCTGTTGTTGATATAACTGAAGACACGACCATGTTCATCTTCGAAGGAACCAACGGACTTTGTGTCGCACGAGATACTATCTTGATCCTTGAAACGGACGGACCTGGCATTGATGCGGGTAACGATAGGACTATCGAACCTGGAGATGAGGTAGTTATTGGTGGAGACCCAACGGCAAGAAATGGAGTAGAAGTTACCTGGACTCCTGATGCAGACATCACTAGTACCACCGTGTTGAACCCAATGGTCAATCCATTAAAAACTACGACATACTACGTCAGTGGAATTGATGGAGATGAATGTTATGGAATTGATAGCGTAGTCATAACAGTGGAGAAACTGGTTGATCCAGTTGGTGGATTCTCACCAAATGGTGATGGAGTGAACGACTTGTTCTTTATTGATCGCATCAAGAATTTCCCAGAGGCGAAAGTTCAGATATTCAATCGTTGGGGTAATTTATTATTCACTTCGGATGCTGGATATACAAAACCGTGGAATGGTAAGTATAACGGCAACGTCCTTACCATTGGAACATACTACTATGTCATTGACTTAAATTTAGATGGAGAAGACGTAATAACCGGTCCAGTAACCATCTTGAAATAATTTTTGAAATCAGGCACTATGAAAAGGCTATTCATTATATCACTATTTATCACTGCATTCGGAATGGTTCGAGGGCAGCAGTTAGAGCAATGGACTCAATTTGCTCTAAACGAATACACCATAAATCCGGCTGTGGCTGGCGTGGATAATTACTTCCATGCCAATGCAATGTTTCGAAATCAATGGGCGGGCGTCACCGATGCTCCGCGAACCTATTATTTGTCCGTGCATGGACCAGTGTGGGGCGATCGCATGGGAATTGGGGGTTCTGTCATCAATGATGTTGCTGGACCGCTCAGCAGAGCTGGTTTACAACTTTCATATGCATATCATTTGAAATTGACCGCAGATTACAGGTTGAGTTTTACACTAGCTAGTTCAATCCTTCAGTGGTCGGCCAATGGTGCCGAAATGAATCTTGAAAATGCTCAGGACATTGCTATAAACAATGGCAATATGACTGCTTGGATTCCAGACTTTGGTTTTGGAGCTCGGTTCACCACAGAAAAGTTTCACGCTGGATTCTACATACCTCAAATCACAAATTCTAAGATTCAGTTCTTCTCCGACTATGGAGAAACATTGAGTGAAATGAACCGTCACTATTATTTGAATTTGGGTTATAAGCATGAATTCAGTGATGATTTTGCGCTAGAGGGAAACTTTTTTAGTCGATACGTAAGCTCCATATTCATGCAAGAATTGATGGTTCGTGGAATCATCAAGGATGCCGTTTGGATAGGTGCATCTGCCAGAATGCCAATCATGGAGAACCCCATTTCGGCAATGGGAATGATGGTGGGTTACCAATTTCAAAACAATATGCAAATTGGCTACAGCTATGACCTTGATTTTGGAAATACCTCCCTTGGCAAAGTTTCAAGCGGTTCCCATGAAATCATGGTTGGAATTCGCTTCACAAAAAAGAACAGCGATCCAATTATTCCTGCAGATCAGTTGTAGGCTTACCCATGGTGAAGAATCTGAGGTTGTAAGCAATTGCCATAGCCGACTAATTAATAGAGTGAGAATAGGTTTAAGACTAACTTCGCGCTTTAAATTCTAAGACATGTACATCGAACAATTATATACGGGATGCCTTGCAGAGGCAGCCTACTATATAGAATCAGAAGGAGAAGCAATCATTATTGATCCGCTTAGAGAAACAGAGCCGTATATCGAATTAGCTAATTCTCGTGGAGCGAAAATCAAATATATTTTTGAGACACACTTTCACGCAGACTTCGTGAGTGGTCATATTGATTTAGCTAAGAAAACCGGAGCTTCTATTGTTTATGGGCCAACAGCAAAAACTGACTACGATGTTATTGTTGCCGCAGATAATCAAGTTTTTGAATTAGGGAAGATTAAAATCAAAGTGCTGCACACACCAGGACACACGCCTGAATCATCTTGTTATTTATTGTTTGATGAAAACGGCAAGGAACACTCCATTTACACGGGGGATACACTTTTTATTGGTGACGTAGGTCGTCCAGATTTGGCCCAAAAGTCAGGAGAGATCACGGCTGAAGATTTAGCAGCTACTTTATACGATTCGCTTCGCAATAAAATCATGCCCCTTCCAGATAATATCACGGTCTATCCAGGACACGGAGCAGGATCTGCCTGTGGTAAAAAAATGTCGAATGAAACTTCAGCGCTATTAGGTGATCAGAAGAAGACAAATTACGCCTTGGGAGATATTTCTAAAGAGGACTTTGTCAAAGAATTAACCACAGGGATTTTACCTCCACCTCAATACTTTTCGAAGGCAGCCGCACAAAACAAGTCGGGTTATAAGTCAATTGATGAAGTATTTGAAAGTTCTTTAAAGGCCTTGAGCGCAAAAGCTGTTTCTGAAAGTGATGCATTAGTCTTGGATACAAGACATCAAAATGATTTCCGGGATGGTCATATAAAAGGAGCGTGGTACGTTGGTTTACATGGACAGTTCGCTCCTTGGGTAGGTGCACTCATCGAGGATCTTCATCAACCAATCATCATTGTCGCAGACGAAGGCAAAGAACGCGAAGCCATCATGCGATTGGCGCGTGTGGGTTACGATAATGTCGTTGGATATTTGGCGGGTGGAATGGATTCATGGATAGCTGCTGGAACTTCAGTGGAGAAATTGGATTCAATTGCTCCTGATGAGTTTGCTAAAAATGGAGCAGGACAAGACGCGATACTTGATGTTCGTAAACCAACGGAATATGAAGATGGACATGTTGCCGGTGCTGTAAATGCTCCTCTTGATTTTTTCTGCGAGATAGCTGATCAGCATACAAAAGGTAAATTGGCTGTACATTGCAAAAGCGGATACCGATCAGTGATTGCTGCAAGTATATTAATGTCTAAAGGTGCCCAAGTGGTCGATATAATGGGAGGGTATGATGCCTTAATAACAACGGATTTACCACTTGAAAGCCCAGAGCTTGCTTAGAATCCTATTGGACTCATATTAAAGCTTTGCCCTTTGTAGTATTCTAAACACCTAGGCAGGGCCTTTTCTAATCTTGGCCATGCTTTTTCGCTATCGTGAAACACGATTATACTTCCAGTTTTTACCTTGTGCGTAGCATGATGAAAACATTCGTCCACGCTAACCTTAGGATCAAAATCTGCGCTTAAATCGCTCCACATAATGATCTTATAATCATCTTTCAGTTCTACACTCTGGGAATGCGTTATTTGGCCATATGGTGGTCTAAACAAGTCGGATTTGATGAGTGAATTACAATCGTGAACTTGATCTAAATAATCGCGATTAGAAGTCTTCCATCCACTAATATGCTTCATTGTATGATTCCCAATGGCATGTCCCTCATTCTTTATACGTACTAGAATTTCTGGATACCTGATTGCGTTTTCACCGATTAAAAAGAAGGTAGCTTTCGCTTCAAATTTTTCAAGCAAATCCAGTGTCCATAGGGTTATTTCAGGATGAGGCCCGTCATCAAAGGTGAGGTAGATTTGATTGTTTTCATTCGGTATGTCGAAGCATAAATGCTTGCCAAATGGCTTGATTATTTGAGGTATGTGCTTCGGATAAATCACCCTCTAAAAATGAGTCATTTTTTTCCGTTTCACAAAATCTAAAACTTATTACTTTCGTAGCCCTTTTTAAAAGGAGAGGATGCCCGATCGTCTAATTGGCAGGACAGCGGTTTTTGGTTCCGTCAGTCAAGGTTCGAGTCCTTGTCGGGCAACAAACAAACCCTCAAGCGAAAGCTTGGGGGTTTTTGCTTTATATGGAATGAATGTATTTTACAAAACCAGCCATGGCAATAATAATGAAAGCTCATTTTTTTATTGTCACTGCTGTCCATTATGCGGGTTTAAATTGAACCTTTAGTCTTTCTATAATTGCAACTTAAATTTTTGCATTTATCACAAAGCATGAACGAACGTAGTACAACAAACTTGCTTCTTTTAATTATAGTAATTCCACTGGTGTTTTACTTAATGAAGATTCTCTCTTTCATCTTCATTCCGTTGTTTTTGTCCATGTTCATTGCACTATTGTTCTTGCCACTAATGCGTTGGTTGGAGAAGAAGCACCTACCTATGCCACTGAGTATTTTGACCATTGTTGGTATTATTACAGGCGTGATTTACTTAGGGGGAAGGCTGATAAAGATCTCTACTCATGAAATTTTAGCTGCGGACAACACATTCTTTCAACAGGCGGAATTCAAAATTATTTCACTGATTCATTCTGTTGAGCACTTTTTCGGAATTGAGCGTCTTGCAGATGATAGGTTTATAGATCACTATTTTAAGAATGTAGATGTATTTAGTAACCTCATGCCAACACTCGATTTTGTGGGTAATACACTTACAATGACGTTAATGACAGCGTTTTTTGTTGTCTTGTTTCTTGCTGGATCCATTAACTTTCAAGATGTAATGCACTCCATTCTATTTAAGCAGAAGTTTTCTTCGGTGAAGACATTTCGCAAAATTGAAAAGGATATCATCAAATTCATTTGGGTCAAGTTTGTCATTAGTTTTTTCACAGGAGTTGGATTTACCTTGGCTTGTCTGCTCTTTGATGTGAGTTTCCCTGTCTTTTGGGGATTATTTGCATTTCTAATAAACTTCGTACAAATGGTGGGGTCCATTATTTCTGTGATTCTTTTGTCCTTATTTGCGTTGGTTGAATTGGATCCAACCGGCACATTGATATTCTTTATCGCTGTAATAACAGGTGTGCAAGTATTAATGGGTTCCATTTTAGAACCTGTGTTTCTTGGAAAGACCTTTTCTATTAATGTGATTACGGTTTTAGTCATGCTGATGCTGTGGGGGTTTATTTGGGGAGTACCCGGTCTTATAATGGCCATCCCAATTACCGTATTTGTGAAAATTGTTTTAGAACAATTTCCAGGTACGCAGATTATCGCTCGACTGATGTCTGGTAACTAGATGCGTTTATACGTTTAACTACCTTAATTACCTCCCATCAACAATACCTTGTCGATTCGTGTTATCTAGTGTACCATTGGGTACCTAAATAAATACAAATGAATCAAATAGATAATCGAAAAGTATTAATGATCGTTGCGCTAGTGTTTGGTGCAATATTCCTTTTTGCATTCTCATCCAGCATGTTCTATACTATCCAAGCAACAGAGCGGGGTGTTGTGTTCTACACATTTTCAGGTGGACTGGATAAAGAAGACATTAAAACACCTGGTTTACAGTTTAAAGCGCCTTGGAATGAGGTTTACATATATGATGTGACCGAAATGAAGGAAGAAGAAAAAATGGATGTGCTCGATAAAAATGGTTTGTCCATCGCTGTGGATGTAACAGTACGTTTTTATCCACTTTACGATCGTATTGGATATATACATGAAAACTTCAATCGGACCTACATTGAAAAGCTAGTCATACCAGAAGTTCGTTCATCCGTTCGACAGGTAATGGGGCGTTATTCAGCTGAAGAAATCTACTCTACCATGCGTGGTGAAGTAGAGGCTGCGATTAAAGAAGAAACGGGAAGAATTCTTTCTGAGAATAATATCCAGATGAAGGCTTTATTGATTCGTTCCATTAATCTTCCTGCTCAGATCAAGCAGGCTATTGAAAACAAGTTGGAACAAGAGCAACAGGCTTTAGCATATCAGTTTCGACTGGATAAAGAGAAGAGTGAAGCTGAACGAAAGAGAATTGCGGCTGAAGGAGAGGCTGCTGCCAATATCATAGTAAACAATAGTTTGACGGACAAGCTACTCAAAATGAGAGGAATCGAAGCTACGCTTGAGCTTTCACAATCCGAAAATACCAAGGTGATAGTCATAGGTGGCGATGATGGTATGCCATTGATTCTTGGCGGTAACTAAGTCAAACTGATGGAAACAAAAAAAGGCGCGATCTCATTAAGAACGCGCCTTTTTTATGTGTCAATATTTTGTTTAGTCCAATATCTGCATTCTTTTGGTGTCGATAACTCCTCCATCACTACTTAGTGAGTAGAAGTATAATCCAGCTTGTAAGTCACTACCAATTTGAACAGATCCTTTGTTGTTCTTAAGTTGAATAGACTGAACCATTTTTCCGGTCAAATCATGAATATTAATCACACCATTTGAACCAGTGAAAGAATATTTAACCATCGTTTGCCCACTAAACGGATTAGGTGCATTCTGGGCCAAAAACTGAGTGCTCTCGACATAAGATTCATACCCAAGTGGAACATATGCACCGTCAAACATTTCAAATGTATCCGTGCCTATGATAATTACATCCGCTCCATCAACCTTAGCTGTGCCATACTCTCCTTCAGAAGTGTAAACGTTCCCACTCTTAGTGAACGCTACTCCATCGATGATGATATATGTAGTTCCCTGAATTTCTATTTCCTCTTCGTCTGTGTATTCAACAAACTCACCTTCTTCGTAATCATAGTAATAAACAGTACCATCAATTACCATCATCTGATAGCGCATTCCATCAATGATTTGATAATCCGTATGCTCGGTATATGTAGTCCCGTTTACGCTGTAAACCACACCTTCTATTACTTCAAATGCAGTTCCTGCCACAGTTAATGTGTCAGCGACTATCATTGGAGTAGAGATGGCGGTGAGTGTTAAACATTGCACTGTATTTGCCGAATCATCTTTGTCAAAGAAGCATAAAGTGGAAGTTCCAATGCCGTGTAAATCATTCATACTTATGTGGTGAATAATAGGAAACACTGTGTCGGCACTCAGCGTAAAATCGTTGAACCTCTTGTTTGGTGTATAGCAGATCTCGTCACAGACATAATCCTTCCAATCATTGCTGACAAAATCAATGTCCACAATTCTCCATCGAATGTCCAAGGGATTATTTGCGTCAAGGTTTGTGACGTTTAAGTCAAATTCCATGTCCTTGCCTAAATGAGCAATTTTTGAGGAATCGTCATTGTACTCGTAAGTAAATGATTGTGCATTCGCCAATACTGGCATTAGAGCAAAGAGAAAAATGTATAGTTGTTTCATAGCAAAGCTTTTATCGAACAGACAAAAATAACTTTAAGTCAGCATTATTAAAACCATTTCAGGCTGATTCTTGTTTGCTTGACTATAATTTGCGAATGCTACTTTTGGCATGGTCAGTAAAAGGAATAAAAATGAACGATAATTCAAATCGATTAAATGTAGCCCTTCACCTAGGGGATAATGCCCTGATTCTTGGTCATAGAATAAGTGAGTGGTGTGGCCACGGACCAGTGCTGGAACAGGATATAGCAATGACGAACATTGCGCTGGACCTTATTGGACAGGCTAAAATGTATTTTGACTACGCAGCTGAAATTGAAGGGCAGGGTCATGACCACGATTACTTCGCTTATCGTAGGGATGTATTGGATTTCAAAAATCTTTTATTGTGTGAAATCCCTAACGGAGACTTTGCTTATACCATCGCCAGACAGTTCTATTTCGATCAATGGCATTTCTTGTTGTTGACAGAATTGAGCAATTCGGAAGATGAACGATTGAAAGAAATTGCACAGAAATCATTGAAAGAAGTGACTTATCACAGACGTTGGAGCTCAGAATGGGTAATTCGCTTAGGTGATGGTACACCAGAAAGCAAGGAAAAAATGCAAAGAGCCATCGATGATACATGGTACTATAGCGGTGAAGCATTCATTCCTGTGGATTACGAAAATGGAATCCTTCCCATTGGCCTAAAGGATCAATGGATGAAAAATGTCAAGGAAGTAATAGAAGAGGCGACCCTGAAAATGCCCACTGATGAGTGGATGCAGGAAGGTGGAAAGACAGGGAATCATACGGAGCACCTGGGTTTTATTTTAGCCGAAATGCAGTATCTACCTCGTGCTTATCCAGATGCTACTTGGTAATGACGCTACTTGAATCAAAAGCATGGTCCGTATTATCTGAAGTAGAAGATCCTGAGATTCCTGTTATTTCAGTGGTTGACTTGGGCATAGTGCGAACTGTGGTTGAAGAAGAGGGTATTCTTAAAGTCGCCATTACACCCACTTACAGCGGTTGTCCGGCAACACAGGTGATTGAAGACTCGGTTGTGGATGCCCTGAAGGCAGCTCATTTAGAACCGTTCGAGGTAAAAACAGTCCTATCACCCAGTTGGTCCACGAGTATGATTTCTGAATCAGGTAAGTTCAAACTCAAAGAATATGGAATTGCGCCACCGGCAGATGACTCCACCGATAAAATGGCGCTGATGGGTGAAGAACGACAAATTACTTGTCCAAACTGTGGGTCGAAGGATACCAAAATGGTGAGTCAATTTGGTTCGACTCCTTGCAAGGCGCATTTTAAGTGCAAGGATTGTCTTGAGCCGTTTGACTATTTCAAGTGTCTTTAATCAGGTTATTCCGACTTACATTTTCTTTCTTTGAACCCTTAAATTCAGATTATGGAATCCGATACAATCAAGTTTGAAATGATTGGAGGCGTTGCAAAGATTACCCTCAACCGTCCAAATGTCTTTAACAGTTTTAATCGAGAAATGGCCCAGACGCTTCAGGCCAGATTAGACTACTGTGCGACCGAAAAGATTGTAAGGGCTATTTATTTGACAGGAGAGGGTAAGGCATTTTGCGCTGGACAAGACTTGCAAGAAGCAACGGATCCAAATGGGCCTGGTATTGAGCGAATCGTGGAAGAGCATTATAATCCCATCATTTTTAAGCTCAGAGAAATTGAAAAGCCCATTGTCTGCGCGGTGAATGGAGTTGCAGCAGGGGCAGGAGCCAACATTGCATTAGCTTGTGATATTACCGTAGCGAAAAAGTCTAGCGCATTTATTCAAGCGTTTAGCAGCATTGGGTTAATTCCAGATTCAGGAGGTACTTTTTTTCTACCTCGATTGATTGGAATGCAAAAGGCTGCTGCATTGATGTTGCTGGCCGATAAAGTTAGCGGGGAAGAAGCCGAATCTATGGGAATGATATATAAGTCATTCGAAGATGAAAGTTTCGAATCAGAGGCAATGGCAATAGTAGATAAGCTGTCAAAACGTCCAACGGTTGGCATTGGTTTAACCAAAAAATTATTGAATGAAACGTATCAAAACGATTTGGCCGAACAGTTGAATCGCGAAGGCCAAGAACAAGTTGTGGCAGCCGCATCAAAAGATTACAAAGAAGGGGTAGCAGCGTTTTTAGAAAAGAGAAAGCCGAGTTTTACGGGTGAATAGATAGAAAATGAAAATGGAAATAGGAGTTATCGGAGCAGGTACGATGGGCAGCGGTATTGCCCAAGTGGCTGCCCAAAGTGGTCACAAGGTTTGGTTGTTCGACACAAATCAAGCGGCACTAGACAAAGCCTCAGCCAGCCTGTATAAAATCATGTCAAG
>Ga0181603_10000110_pt1 | contig 62252 bp, 57 predicted proteins | sample 041ome_13_FD_148633 | JGI IMG/M metagenome (GOLD analysis project Ga0181603, IMG submission 148633) | Coastal salt marsh microbial communities from the Groves Creek Marsh, Skidaway Island, Georgia - 041409US metaG (spades assembly) | ecosystem: Environmental > Aquatic > Marine > Intertidal zone...
TAGGGCTCACCTCTTCCCATTCCGAACAGAGAAGTTAAGCCTACTAGCGCAGATGGTACTGCCACTGGTGGGAGAGTATGTCGCCGCCTTCTTCAAGACCCTTGCATTTTTTGTAAGGGTCTTTTTTATTTTAGACCTACTGTTTAAACATTATTCCTCTTTAGAAGTCAGGGAAATTTTATTTTTTTGATGTAATAATTTTGCAACGGTAAAGGCCGCAGTACCTATGATTTGATTCATGTTCTCAAGGTCCATTTTTTCCGCCTCATCCTCTGCTTTATGGTAGTAATCGTAATTTTTAAAATCAAAAGAAGAGAGGGTATGTGCCGGTATTTCCATTTGTTGAAAAAAAGCAAAATTGTCTGAACGTTTGAACAGATTAAGTTCTTTGGCTTGGGGTAAGAATTCAACAAAACCAGCACTTATTTGATTCAGTTGATCTGCCATGTCAGATTCATAATAACCTGTGAGATAGACTTTATTGGGTCCGGTCGTCAATGTTTTTCCAATCATTTCAAAATTAATCATATACTCCAGTGCAACATTCTCCTCTTTCATGCGTTCAGCGAGATGGTAGGCCCCTCTTAGTCCTTTTTCTTCATCAGCAAAAAGGGCGAGTATGATATTTTGATCCCAATCAAATTGGGCTAAAAATTTACCTAGCTGCATGACAGCAGTTGACCCTGTAGCATTGTCGTTTGCCCCATTATAAATGGTGTCACCTTCGGACCCTCGGATCCCAACATGATCCAAATGGGCTCCAATCAAAATCGTTTTTTTCTGGGGGTCATAGGTCCCGATGCGTCCTACGACATTGTAGGTTTTCACACCTTTGGTGCTCAAAGTATCTTGGTAATTGGAATAAAAGGGTGCAATGTTGTGTGCCTTGAAATAGTCAGTGACAAATTGTGCAGCTTTAAAGTATCCGCTATTTTTAGATTCCCGTCCTTTCATACTGTCCGCAGCAAGAGTGAAAAGAATTTGCTGGGTCTCTGAGGGATCTATTTGTTGTCTGGTTTGTTGCAAGGTGAGTGTCCCTATTGGGTTTGGATCTATTTTATTACAACTGATAAAGAGAGCGAAAACGGAAAGAAACACTATTTTTTTTAACATAATTGTTTTTTATTTTTATAAAGATAAGATTGTAATTTTAGATCATGAATAGATTAATATTGTTCTTTTTTTTAATAGGTTCGCTAACCTTTGGTCAAAGTGCAGAGCGTTCACAACTCATCATCCCTGCCAAACAAATTGTTCAAATTGATTATCCTTTGTATCAAGGTTTTAATGTTAAAATATGGAACAAGTCCAAATTTGAACTGGGTGTTTCCGCACGCAATAAAAAAACAGATTCGTTAGTCAAAGGCTTTGGGCTAGACCCTAGAAACTCCGAGGTACTTGAGATCAATAAAGGTCTGTATTTACAGTTTGAAAACCGCTATTTAACTCCACTAAAGGTGGAATATACCTTACAAAAAGGAATAGGAGGAAAAAAGAAATCTTCAAAACCCCTCACTCCTCAACGCGCATTTTATTTGGAAAATAATACAGCGCAAAGCATTCCTTTGCTTATTCCAGGGGTAATGAACCCTAATCTAAGTCCCTTTTCGAGAAGTGGTGTGGACTTACCCAACGGACAAGAGGTTTTTTTAAACCTTAATGGAAAACGCATTTTGATATTAACAGTAACAGATTCTATCCCCCACGGCGCACGAATTGATGTGGCTACTTTAATTGAAAAGGCATTAAATCAACCCTAGCTTATTGTCCTAGGACATAAGCAAAGATCAAAGGTGCTACAATAGTAGCATCGGATTCTACAATAAATTTAGGAGTATCGATATGGAGTTTTCCCCATGTGATCTTCTCATTAGGTACAGCCCCTGAGTAGGAGCCATAGCTGGTCGTAGAGTCGCTAATCTGACAAAAATAGGCCCAAAAAGGTGTATCCTCACGTTCCAAATCTTGAGAAAGCATTGGTACTACACAAATAGGGAAATCTCCTGCAATACCTCCTCCAATTTGGAAAAATCCAATACTTGACTTTGCATTTTGGTGGTACCATTCTGCCAAGAAAGTCATGTATTCAATTCCTGATTTTACAGTAGCTGCCTTGAGCTCTCCTTTGATAACATAGCTCGCAAAAATATTTCCCAAAGTGCTGTCTTCCCAGCCGGGGACTACCATAGGAAGGTTTGCTTTTGCAGCGGCGTACATCCATGAGTCCTTTAGGTCTATCTCGTAGTATTTTTCCAACGCTCCAGAGAGTAGCAGCTGATAGAGGAACTCATGGGGGAAGTAACGCTCTCCATTTTCTTCGGCTGTTTTCCAAAGTTTGAATATGTGCTTTTGCAGCCTGCGGAAAGCCTCTTCTTCAGGAATACAGGTGTCTGTAACTCGGTTGAGACCTTGCTGTAATAAGTCCCATTCTTGTTGTGGCGTAAGGTCGCGGTAGTTGGGAATACGTTTGTAGTGGGAGTGAGCAACAAGGTTCATCACATCTTCTTCTAGGTTGGCACCGGTACAGGAAATGATGTGTACTTTTTTCTGTCGAATCATTTCAGCAAATGTTTTTCCCAGCTCTGCAGTGCTCATAGCACCTGCTAGAGAAACCAGCATTTTACCCCCGCCTTCCAGTTGATTTTCGTATCCTTTAGCTGCATCGACCAGTGCAGCTGCGTTAAAGTGTAAAAAGTGTGATTCGATAAATTGGGAAACGGCCCCTTTTTTAGTGTTCATTTTTAAATTTTTAAGTGTGTTTTAAAATTCGTTTGTCTCCGACGTTTTTAAATGGTATTTGTAACTCAACATTTTATAGTACAACTTGGCTGCAAGAAAATCCGAAGCATAAAGCGCTGGACTGGGACAAAGTTCGACCAGATCAAAACCTACTACATTTTTTTCTTTAAAGACATCTCTCAAAAAGCGCAGCGTTTCATACCAAAATAGGCCTCCTGGTTCTGGTGTGCCCGTAGCTGGAAAAAGAGAAGGGTCAAAACCGTCTAGGTCAATGGTGATGTATACCGTATCGGTCATACGCTCTACAGCTTGTTCTATCCAATAGTCGTCCGATTCAATTTCATGAGCAAAAAAGACATTATCATAATTCATCACACTTTTTTCGCTATGGTCCATGCTTCGAATTCCCACTTGTATCAAATTGTTGGTTTGATTGGCTTCATAGAGTGCACAGGCGTGATTGCATTTAGAACCTTCGTACGATTCGCGTAAGTCTGCATGAGCATCAATTTGTACAACGGTCAAGTTTTCATAGTGGCGCGAAAAGGCGCGAATGGCCCCAATAGAAATGGAGTGCTCTCCACCAAATAGGGTAACAAACTTATTTCTGTTAAGATAGCTTTTTACTTTTTCTGTTACGGCTTCTACCATAGCTTCTGGGGAGCTACTTTCTGTAACGGGCTGACTCAAATAGATCCCTTGTTTATAGACTTCACTGTCGGTTTCAATGTCGTACAGTTCCATGTTTTCTGAGGCTTCCAAAAATGCTTTAGGGCCTTTATCTGCTCCTTTTTTCCAAGAGCTAGTACCGTCGTAAGGAACGGGAATCAAAACTATTTTTGATTTCTCAGAAGTCGCATAGGCTTCTGGAATTCCTGCATAGGTCGAATTTGTTTTCACAATTTGATAATTAATAATTAATGGTTGTTGATGGTGTTTTAAATCGAAGTAGTTGACCTACATTTCGTTCTTTCTTTATACTTTTTAAATTGGTTTTATTATACATTTTATCAATAGCCTAAAAGGGTTAAAAAAGAATCTGCAGTTTGTTGTTCTGCAAATAAGCTATGTGTTAGTTTTCCATCCTGATCACGATCAATTAAGAGGTGTTTGGGCTGTGGAATCAAGCAATGTTGCAAACCACCAAAACCACCTATCGATTCTTGATACGCTCCGGTATTAAAAAAGCCTATATAAAGTGGTTTTTTTTCGTCAAAATAAGGAAGGTGAATGGCGTTTAGGTGTTGTTCACTGTTGTAGTAGTCGTCACTGTCGCAGGTCAAACCACCTAGAAGTACACGCTCGTATTCTTCATTCCAGCGGTTTACAGCCAGCATGATGAACCGTTTGTTTATTGCCCAGGTGTCAGGCATGGTAGTGATGAATGAGGAATTGATAAGATTCCACTTTTCACGGTCGTTTTGTTGTTTTTGATAAAGTACTTCAAAAACTGCTCCTCCGGCTTCACCTACAGTGAAGCTGCCAAATTCAGTATAGATGTCGGGAACATCAACTTTGGATTCTTTACACGCCATTTGGATTTGACCTATTATTTCATGCGCCATATAGGCGTAGTCGTATTCAAAGCCCAAAGAATTTTTAATAGGAAACCCTCCCCCTATATTCAAGCTGTTTAGACTGGGGCAGATTTTTTTTAAGTTTACATACACCCGCATACATTTGATTAGTTCATTCCAGTAGTAGGACTGGTCTTGGATGCCGGTATTGATGAAAAAATGCAGCATGGTAAGACGTGCCTTCTTATTCTTTTTTAGGTGTTTTTTATAGTAAGGAACAATATTTTTATACCCTATTCCCAAACGGGAGGTATAAAACTCAAATTTGGGCTCTTCCTCAGATGCTATTCGAATACCGATATCAAAAGATCCGTCTATGGCCTCGGTGAGTAAGTTTACTTCTTCGTAATTGTCAATAATAGGAACACAGTTTTTAAACCCATTGTTAATCAGTCTGCTGATGTTTTCTATGTATTGTGCCCTTTTAAATCCGTTACAAATGATTTTATTTTTAGATGTAATTTTCCCTTGTTCAATAAGGCGTTCTACAATGTTGATGTCAAAAGCAGAGGACGTTTCTAGGTGGATATCGTTTTCTAGAGCACGATCCAATATAAATTTAAAGTGAGAGCTTTTTGTACAGTAGCAATAGTTGTAATTCCCTTTGTATTGGTGTTCTTTTATGGCTGTGCCAAACCATTTTTTTGCCTTTTGAATGTTTTCCGATACTTTAGGCAAGTAGGTAAACTTAAAAGGACCTCCGTAGGTTTTGACCAATTCCATGAGGTCAATGCCGTGAAATTCAAGTTGGTGTTTTTTATTTAGTTGAAATTCCTCTTGAGGAAAATCAAAGGTTTGTTCGATTAAGTCGATGTATTTTGTTTTCATTAGTTAAAATTTTTAGATGGATTAAAAGGAATAAAGAGCCTTTAATACATTCAAATTCTAATAATGAAAAAGGAGAGGACACCTTGTGAATACAAAGTCCAGGATTTTGGATACCAATGAATTTTAGAAGCCAACCTGAGAGCCCGGTTCCTTATCCCTAAGGTAGCTAAGTGGACTGGCTTCTTGATTCCACTTCGCCCGAACTTGAAAAATTCATTCACTGCGCAATGTCAAGGCGTTTTGTAAAAACGCGAAGCGAAAGTAATGTTTTTTTTAAAACAAAGCGTATTTTTTTAAAAATCAAACATTTAAAAAAAACCCTCAAACAGACTGCTTGAGGGTTTTTTAAATTCATTTGATTGAACAAGTGCTAAATAGTAGGGGTGTTTAATTTTGCTAAAGAAGCTTTAATCTCTTCTTCGCTCAATTCGTGTTTTTGAATGTTTCCTGCAAAATAGTCCTCATAGGCTTTCATATCAAAATTTCCATGACCACAAAGGTTGAATAGAATGGTTTTTGAAACCCCTTCTTGCTTGCACTTTTCCGCCTCACGTATTACGGTAGCAATTCCATGAGTTGCTTCTGGTGCGGGTATGATTCCTTCTGCTTGAGCAAAGGTGACTCCAGCTTCAAACACTTCTAGGTTGTCATGAGCAATTGCCTCAATCAATTGGTCCTTTAACAGTTGACTTACAATGACTCCAGCTCCGTGGTAGCGTAGCCCTCCAGCATGTATAGGTGCAGGAACAAAATTATGTCCTAGGGTATACATGGGTAACAGAGGTGTCATTCCCCCTGTGTCACCAAAGTCATAACGGAATTCACCTCGTGTTAATTTTGGACAAGAGGCAGGTTCGCTTGCGATGCAACGAATTTTTCTTCCTTCCTCAAGATTGAGTCGTAAAAAAGGGAAAGCAAGCCCTGCAAAGTTAGACCCTCCTCCAAAAGGAGCAATCACTATGTCTGGAAGATCACCTGCTTTTTCCATTTGCTTTAAGGCCTCTTGCCCCACAACCGTTTGATGTAGTTTTACATGATTCAACACGCTTCCCAAAGCATATTTGATGTCGTCGCTGCTCGCAGCACGTTCTATAGCTTCAGAAATTGCAATTCCTAAAGATCCAGTAGTATCTGGATTTTCTGCCAGTATTTTTTTACCTATTTGAGTAGCGTCGGACGGAGAGGGAAAAACTTTCGCTCCCCAAGTATTCATCATTGTTTTTCGGTAGGGTTTATGTTCATAAGACAGTTTTACCATATACACCTCACAGTTAATCTTGAAATGTTTACAGGCAAAGGCAAGTGCACTTCCCCATTGTCCGGCACCTGTTTCTGTTGTAATAGTTTTTACACCTTCTTGTTTGTTGTAATAAGCTTGAGCTACGGCTGTGTTCGGTTTGTGTGATCCGGAGGGACTAACTCCTTCGTATTTGTAGTAAATTTTCGCAGGCGTATCCAGTGCTTTTTCTAAACCATAGGCACGATACAGTGGAGTGGGTCTCCACAGGGAATAGATGTTTCGCACTTCGTCTGGAATTGTTACCCACTTTTCTGGAGTGACTTCTTGTTTGATGAGTTCCATTGGAAAAAGAGGAGCTAAGGCTTCTGGACCAATCGGCTCTAATGTAGCAGGATTTAGTGGTGGCAGCGGTTTATTGGGCATGTCCGCAATGATATTATACCATTTTTCGGGTATTTCATTTTCGCTTAAAAGAATTTTTCTGTGTTTCATGACTACCTATATTTCGGTTCGATGACTTCAATTTAGTGAAAATAAAAAACCCCACAAGTGTGGGGTTTATAAAACTATTAAAAGTACATTCTACTGTGCTACTAAATCACCTGCTTTGTTTTTTTGTGGTAAGTTAGAACGTCCCATAAGAAAGGTGTCTACCTGGTGTGCTGCCTCTCTTCCTTCGGAAATTGCCCAGACTATGAGCGATTGTCCTCTGCGGCAATCACCAGCAGTAAAAATGGCTTTTTTATTGGTTTGGTAATTGTTTTCTCCTTTGATGTTACCCCGCTCGTCAAAGCTAAGTCCGAATTGTTCAGGAAGACTTTTTTCGGGACCTGTAAACCCAAGGGCCAAAAGGACTAAATCACAAGGCCACTCTTTTTCTGAGCCTTCTTTTTCTATAAGCTGGGGACGTTCACCAGGCACTTTCTTCCAGTATACTTCTACCGTTTTGAGTGCTTTTACATGTCCTTTGTCATCTCCTATAAATTCCTTGGTTAAAATACTCCATTCCCTGTGGCTTCCTTCTTCGTGAGAGGAAGAGGTTTTTAATTTAAAGGGCCAATAGGGCCAAGGGTGTTCTTCTGTTCTACCTTCAGCTGGTTTGGGGAGAATTTCAAAGTTGGTAACGCTTTTAGCCTCGTGGCGGTTGGATGTTCCAATGCAGTCAGATCCGGTATCTCCTCCGCCTATGACAATCACATCTCTGTCTTTAGCTAAATACTTAGGATCACGCTCGTGCTGTCCGTCAACAGCTTTATTGTTGTGGGGTAAGAAGTCCATTGCCTGAACGATGCCTTTCAAATTAGACCCAGGAATAGGCATTTCCCTCTTTATTGTTGCTCCAGTAGCAAGTACCACTGCATCGTATTCTTTTTCTAATGCTTCTGCAGAAATTGTTTTACCTACTTCAATATTGCATTTAAAAACAATTCCTTCAGCCTCTAAAATTTCCAATCGCCTGTCAATGACTGATTTTTCCATTTTAAAATCGGGAATACCATAACGCAAAAGGCCACCAATTTTATTTTCCCTTTCAAAGACAGTTACACTGTGCCCTGCACGATTCAATTGTTGTGCAGCTGCAAGACCAGCGGGTCCAGAGCCAATAATAGCTACTTTTTTGCCTGTTCTGTTGGAAGGAATCTCTGGTCGAATCCAACCTTCTTTAAATCCACGTTCTACAATATATTTTTCAATCAACTCAATAGAAACAGGAGGATTGACAATACCGAGAACACAAGCTTCTTCACAGGGAGCTGGACAAAGCCTACCTGTAAATTCAGGAAAATTATTGGTGCTGTGCAGAAGGGTAAGTGCTCGCTCCCATTCGTTTTTGTACACGGCATCATTAAAGTCTGGAATTAAATTCCCCAGAGGGCAGCCACTATGACAAAAAGGGACACCACAATCCATGCAACGCGCACCTTGCTCTTGCAGGGCTTCGTCTTTAGGGGCTAGAGTAAACTCCTTGTAATTTTCGATTCTTTTTTTGGGTTCTATGACCGATTCTTTGATTCGATCATATTCCATAAAGCCTTTAATTTTTCCCATGGTTTAAACAGTTTTTTCAAGTTCTTGTTTTGCTAATAACTCCAAAGCTTTTTTATAGTCGGTTGGCATTACCTTGATGAAATTTTTACTTGATTTTTTCCAGTCTTTTAGTATTTCAGTGGCTTTGGGACTGTTGGTGTAGTCTACATGGTTTTGCAACAGTTCTTGTACCGTTTTAAGGTCGCTTTCTTGAAGGTTTTCTAACTCAACCATTTCAAGGTTAAACTTTTTCTCATCAAAGCGCCCTGTCTTTGAATAGAGGTAAGCAATTCCTCCACTCATTCCTGCAGCAAAATTTCTTCCAAATTCACCTAGGATAACAGCTACGCCACCTGTCATGTATTCACAACCGTGGTCACCTATCCCTTCTACTACGGCTTTAGCACCTGAATTTCGAACACAGAAGCGCTCTCCTGCTATTCCGTTTATGTAAGCTTCTCCTTGAGTGGCTCCGTACAGGGCAACATTTCCAATAATGATGTTTTCATGAGGGACAAAAGTTGCCTTTTCAGGTACTTGCGCCACCAGGGTTGCTCCCGAAAGTCCTTTTCCAAAATAGTCATTTACTGTTCCCACCACTTTCATAAAGAGACCGTGGGTAGCAAATCCTCCAAAACTTTGGCCTGCAGTACCTCTAAACTTCAAGCTCAGTGTGTGTTTAGGTAGACCACCAGCGCCGTGAATTTTTGAAATTTCATTACTCAAAATGGCACCTACCGTACGGTTGGTGTTTTTGATACGATATTCCAAGTGTTGTTTTTCCTTTCTGTATAAGGCGGGGTGTGCCTGACTTAAAATATCAAAGTCCAAAACGTTTTCCAACCCATGGTCTTGAGTTTGCGTGTTGCGTTCTTTTACCTGAGGTGGAACTTCGGGTTTGTATAAAATTGCGGAGAGGTCAATACCCTGAGCCTTGTAATGATCTAAGGCTTTTTTCATATTAAGTTTTTGAGATTGTCCGACCATTTCATCAATGGTTCTAAATCCTAGTTCTGCCATGATACCCCTCAGTTCTTCTGCGACAAAATACATGTAGTTTATTACATGTTCGGGCTTGCCTTTGAAATTTTTACGCAATTCTGGATCCTGGGTTGCAATTCCTACAGGACAAGTATTTAAATGGCAGGCACGCATCATTATACATCCCGATGCAATAAGTGGTGCTGTTGAAAAACCAAATTCTTCTGCTCCCAGTAGACAAGCTATTGCAACATCTCTTCCTGTTTTCATCTGGCCGTCACATTCCAGAACAATCCGACTTCTCAAATCGTTTAATACCAGGGTTTGTTGAGCTTCTGCGATACCTAGCTCCCAGGGGAGACCTGCGTGTTTTAATGAGGTTAAAGGAGAGGCACCTGTACCTCCGTCATAGCCTGAGATTAAGATGACATCTGCCTTGGCTTTGGCTACTCCTGCAGCAATAGTACCAACTCCTACTTCAGAAACAAGCTTTACATTGATGCGAGCTTGTCTGTTAGCATTTTTTAAATCGTAAATCAATTGAGCTAAATCTTCTATGGAATAGATGTCGTGATGGGGTGGAGGAGAAATTAAGCCTACATAAGGAGTGGAGTTTCTCACTGAAGCAATGTAGGGATTGACCTTGGGTCCTGGGAGTTGTCCTCCTTCTCCGGGTTTAGCTCCTTGAGCCATTTTTATCTGTATTTCTTTGGCGGAACTCAAGTAATGACTCGATACACCAAAACGTCCTGAAGCTACTTGTTTGATCGCTGAATTTCTCAAGTTCCCATCTTGATCAGGCTGAAAACGACGGATGTCTTCTCCGCCTTCTCCAGAGTTGCTTTTACCGCCGATTCGATTCATTGCTATCGCTAAATTTTCATGCGCTTCCTGGCTGATGGATCCCAAAGACATAGCACCGGTTTTAAAACGTTTTACAATTTCTGTCCACGGTTCTACTTGGTCTAGTGGTATGGGGTCAAAACTGGAAAATTCAAAAAGACCCCTGAGTGTCATCAGCTTTTCATTTTGATCATTGATCATCTTTGAAAAGGCTTCGTAACTCTCGGGTTTATTCTGCCGAACAGCCTGTTGCAATGTTGCTATAGTTGCTGGATTTACAGCATGTGCTTCGCCGTCTCTTCTCCAGCGATAGTCACCTCCTATTTCTAGCGGGAGGCCCAACTTGGACTCGTGAATGTAAGCTTTGGTGTGTCTTTTGTTGATTTCTTTTTCGATTTCGTATAAGTCGATTCCTTCAATACGAGTTGCTGTATTGCTAAAAAATCGATTGATCAGTTTTTTGGAAAGTCCCAAAGCCTCATAAATCTGAGCTCCACGATAGGAATGTAATGTAGAAATCCCAATTTTATTCATCACCTTGACAATCCCTTTTGCAATGGCTTTATTGAAATTGTCAATGGCTTTACTCGTATCCAAACTGATGATTCCTTGTTCAACCTGGTACGCTATAATCTCATTGACCATATAAGGGTTGATTGCACTGGCACCGTAACCAAAAAGTAAAGAAAAATGATGCGGTTCTCTTGGTTCTGCAGACTCGATGATGATTCCAAATCGAGATCGTTTTTTTAAACGTTTAAAAGCATGGTGTGTATGTGAAGTAGCAAGCAACATTGGTATGGGAGCTAAACTAGGAGAGACTCCCCTGTCAGAAAGGATGATGATGTTTGTTCCTTGATCTATGGCTTTTTCTACAGCTTTTATCATGTCCTCTAGTGCGTATTCTAATGCGTTGAGGCCTCCATTGATTTCATAAAGAGTAGAGATTGTAGTCGCTTTAAAGTCATCTCCTTCTATGAATTTAATTTTGTCCAAATCTTCATTTGAAATCACTGGGTTTTGAATGCTCAATTTTTTTGCGTGGTCCGCCGTTATATCAAAAAGGTTGTATTCGTTTCCGATACTCAAACTGGTATCGGTTACAATTTCTTCTCGAATTCCATCGAGTGGAGGATTAGTTACCTGAGCAAAAAGTTGTTTGAAATAGTTATAGAGCAACTGGGGACGGTCTGAAAGTACAGCTAGAGGGGTGTCAGTTCCCATAGAACCGATGGCTTCTTTACCTTCGACACTCATAGGAGTAACAAGGGTTTTTAAATCCTCCTGAGTGTAACCAAAAATACGCATCCGAGTTTCAAAATCTTCTTTTTCAACAGGGGTTTTGTTTCCGGTATAGGGAACTTCTTTTAGGGGAAGCAAGTTTTCATTTAGCCATTTTTTATAGGGTCTCTTAGAGATCACTTCTTTTTTTATTTCTTCGTCCTCGATGATGCGTCCCTCATCCATGTTTACTAAAAACATCTTTCCAGGCTCTAAGCGTCCGTGTCTTTCAATGTTTTCTGGTAATATATCCAGTACTCCAGTTTCTGAGGACATGACCACATAGCCATCTTTAGTTACGGAATATCGAGAAGGGCGCAGCCCGTTTCGGTCCAGTAGTGCTCCAATGTATTTACCGTCTGTAAATGGAATAGATGCGGGCCCATCCCAAGGCTCCATTATACAGGCATTGTACTGGTAAAAAGCTTTTTTGTCTTCTTCCATAGAAGCGTGTTTTTCCCAAGCTTCTGGAACGAGCATCATCATTACTTCAGGAAGAGAACGCCCTGTTGCTAGTAAAAGTTCCACTACCATATCCATGGAGGCAGAGTCAGACTTTCCAGGAAGAATGACAGGAAGAATTTTTTTTATGTCCGGACCAAAGAGTTCGTTCTCTAAGAGTTCCTCTCGTGCTTGCATCCTGCTGAGGTTTCCTCTAAAGGTGTTGATTTCACCGTTGTGACACATGTATCGGAACGGTTGAGCTAGGTCCCAGGTTGGAAAGGTGTTAGTAGAGAAACGTTGGTGAACTAAAGCCAAACGGGTTACCACTGCTGGATCTCTTAAATCTTTATAGTATCCCTTGATGTCTTCAGGTATAAGTAGGCCTTTATATATTAATGTATGTGTGGAAAGACTTGGAAGATAGAAATAGGAAGCTTGTGATAGTTTGGAAGTAGAGATAGTGTGTTCCGCGATTTTTCTTGCGCAAAACAGTTTAATGTTGAATTCGTGATCCGAATATTTTTCGGCGCCTCTCCCTACAAAAACCTGCATGATATCTGGTTCTGTTTGCGCTGCGATAGCTCCTACTACCTCTGGATTTACTGGAACCTTTCTCCATCCCAGTACTTCTAACCCTTGATTGTTTATTTCGTGTTCCAATACACCCATGCAATAGGTTCTTTGGTTTTCTTTTTTAGGTAAAAAGACCATTCCTACAGCGTACTGGTGGAGTTCTGGAAGTTTAAAATTACACTGTGTTACTAAAAAATCGTGAGGGATTTCGATGAGGATTCCTGCGCCGTCCCCTGTTTTACCGTCGGCACTTACAGCTCCTCGGTGTTCGAGTTTGTCGAGAATATCCAATGCTTTGTGAATAATGTCATTGGTTTTTTTTCCTTCAAGGCTACAAATAAATCCGGCACCACAATTGTCGTGTTCATACTGTGGGTCGTATAATCCCTGTTTAGCTGGCAACATAAAAAATTTTTTAGGACGTTAAAAATAACAATCCTAAGCTAAAATCCAGAAAGCTCTTTTGGTTTAATCTGTTGGTTTTACGATTTCGACAAATAATAATCCCAAAAAGGGAGATTTCTTAATTTATTTCTCATAAACTGAAAAAATGGTAATTTTTGTTTTCTTTGTTTCAAAAGTTTACCCTTTGGATCAAACACAGTACACAGTTATAGGAGTTATGTCAGGCACCTCTCTGGATGGAATTGACCTTGCCTGTGTGAATTTTACAGTGGGGACCCCGTGGAGGTATTCTTTTCTAGCGACCCAAACTGTCTCCTATTCAAAAGCCTGGCAAGATAAATTAGCTGCGTTAATGACTGCTTCTGCTGAAGAAATTCAGCATGTAAACGATCTCTACACTGATTTGTTAGCAGAAACTATTCAGGGATTTATTGAGCATTACCAATTAGAGTCCCTTGATGCTGTTTGCTCCCATGGACACACCTTGTTTCACGAGCCTGAAAAAGGGCTTACGTTTCAGTTGGGAAATCAAAAAAAGCTGGCTACGCGACTCAGAGTAAAAGTGGTTTGTGATTTTAGAATTCAAGATGTTGCACTGGGAGGTCAAGGAGCACCATTGGTTCCTATTGGAGATCGCTTCTTGTTCGGAGCTTATGATGCTTGCCTTAATCTAGGGGGCTTTGCCAACGGCTCCAAAACGATTTCGAAATCAATCATCGCTTATGATATTTGTGCAGTCAATACTGTTTTGAATTTTTTAGCTCAAAAAAAAGGATATCCTTATGATCCACAAGGTAGCTTGGCTGCTCAGGGATGTTTGGTCAAACCTTTTTATGAGAGTTTGGAAAAACTTGATTTTTATACTCAAAGAACCCCCAAGTCATTAGGAATGGAATGGGTAAAAACAACCATTTTTCCTCTTCTAGAGAGTTATAAAAATGAAACTGTAGAGGATTTACTTTACACCTACACTTTACATATTTCAAATCAGATAGGTGCACAATTTGAATTGAAACAAAAAGTTTTGGCTACAGGAGGTGGGGTGAAAAACACCTTTTTAATGAAGCTAATACAACGCAACTCCGCAGCCATATTCACAATTCCTACAGAAGATCTTATTGACTTTAAAGAAGCCTTGATTTTTGGTTTGTTGGGTGTATTGCGCCTCAGAGGGGAAGTGAATTGTTTGTCCTCCGTAACGGGCGCTAACAAGGACCACAGCTCTGGTAAAATTTTTTACTGACAAATTTTTTTCAAACAGCTACCCTTTGGGGTATAGATTTTTATATTTTTAGATACAAATTTAAACCGACTTATGGAAACCCTCATAATTGCACTTTTTGTGCTAGGCTATTTAGCAATTACTTTAGAACACAGCTTGAAAGTTGATAAACTCATCCCTGCTTTGGCAATGATGGCACTGATGTGGGCAATAATTTCTTTAGCGCATCTTCCAGTATTTGATGTTAATACGGAACTTAAGCAACTAGAACCCACTCATATAGATGAAATCTTACTACATCATCTAGGAAAAACAGCCGAGATTATCATTTTCCTGTTGGGTGCTATGACCATAGTAGAAATCATTGATTATTTCAATGGGTTTTACACCATTAAAAATTTCATAAAGACCAAGAGTAAAAAAGGCTTGCTTTGGATTTTTGCAATTTTGGCATTCATTCTTTCAGCTATTATTGACAACCTTACAGCAACCATAGTTTTGATAACCATATTACAGAAAGTCATTCACTCTCGAGACACACGCCTTTGGTTTGCTGGACTTATCATTGTTGCAGCAAATGCGGGTGGTGCATGGTCACCAATTGGTGATGTCACAACTACAATGCTATGGATAGGAAATAAAGTAACTACAGTGAATTTAATTAGCTATGTTCTTTTACCTTCAATCATTTGTTTAATTATCCCTACAGGGATAGCTTCTTTCTTGCCCGCATTTCAAGGAGATATTGAGGAAGTTGTAGAAGAGGATGAGGCTGTTGGATTCCACAAACGAGGTGCAACTATGTTGTACTTAGGGCTCTCCGCTATTGTTTTTGTACCGATTTTTAAAACATTAACCCATTTACCTCCTTATGTAGGTATGATGCTTTCTCTAGCAGTGGTGGCAACCTTTGCTGAAATTTTCAGTAAAGCCAAAATAAACATCACCTCTATAGACGAAGAAAGTGATGCTCATCAGACCAGCAGTCCGGTTCATCGGTCTCTTTCAAAAATAGAATTGCCAAGTATTCTCTTCTTCTTAGGGATTCTTCTTGCTGTTGCAGCCCTAGAGTCTCTCGGGTTGCTCTTTAACTTTGCGGAGGGGCTCAATACTGCAATCCCTAATACCGACATAGTGATTGGATTATTGGGAATAGGATCTGCTGTAATCGATAATGTTCCTCTTGTAGCTGCCAGTATGGGAATGTTTTCCCTACCCACAGACGATCCAGTTTGGCATTTAATCGCATATTCTGCAGGTACTGGTGGTAGTATGCTAATTATTGGTTCTGCTGCAGGTGTGGTTGCTATGGGAATGGAAAAAATTGATTTTTTCTGGTACCTAAAAAAAATCGCATGGCTTGCATTTGCAGGATTTTTAGGCGGATTTATAGTTTTTGTTGCGATGCGAGACTTTTTATTTTAATTCGCTAAAAAGAATTTTTTGATTCCTTTTACGTTGTAATGTAAAACAAAGACTTTATGCTCTTTCTAAATATTCAAGACCCTGCCCCATTACAAACAGAGAAAACCCTTTCACTGATTGAGTTGATTCAAAACGGTGGTTTAGGTGGCCAATTGATTATAGGGGTGCTGTGTATACTCTTGCTTATGGTTGTATACATTTACTTTGAGCGTCTTTTTGCAATTCGGGCAGCGGTGAAGGTCCCCCCAACGTTTATGTCACAAATTCGTTCCTTTGTTGTGCAAGGTAAAGTAGATGGAGCACAGCAATTGTGTTTACAAGAAAACATACCGGTATCGAGACTAGTAGCTAAGGGGTTGACTCGTATAGGAAGGCCTTTAGAAGACATTAACACAGCCATTGAAAATGCGGGACGCTTAGAGGTATATCAATTAGAAAAGAATATTAGTGTATTGGCGACTATCTCGGGAGCTGCTCCCATGTTGGGATTTTTAGGAACTGTGATTGGTATGATTCTTTCAATTTTTGAAATATCAAATGCAGGGGGTAATATTGATATGCAATTATTAGCAGATGGTCTTTACACTGCTATGACCACTACAGTAGCGGGGCTTATTGTAGGTATTTTAGGTTACATTAGCTATAACCATCTGGTGGTTAAAACCAATAAAGCGGTTTATCTAATGGAGGCTACCAGCCTTGAGTTTTTAGATTTGCTAAACGAACCCGCTTAAGATGAAACTCAAGGGAAGAAATCAGATTCGTCCGGAATTTAATATGTCTTCCATGACAGATGTGGTTTTTTTGTTGCTCATTTTTTTTATGATTGCTTCAACCTTGGCCAAGCAACTGAACACCATAGATGTAAAACTTCCTCAAGCTGAGGGAAAGACTGAAAACCGCAACACTATAGCGGTAACCATCACCAATTCCAGTCAATTTTACCTCAATGAAAACCGAATAACCAAAAGAATGCTACAAGCGCAATTGATTGAAGCTCTTTCTGGAAAGAAGACTCCCTCTATCGTATTGAGAACAGAAAAAAAAGTTCCCATAGACGAAGTGGTTTATGTTATGAATATTGCTAATAAAAACGGTATTAAAGTAGTTTTGGCGGTTGATACCCCCTAAGGAAACACGATGAAATTTTTAGATACACCACATAAAAAAAAGTCAGCTGGATTGACCCTGCTTACAGCAATATTATTGTTGTTGTTCTTTTTTGTACTGGGATTAACCTATTACGACCCCCCAGTTAGTTATGGTGTAGAAGTCAATTTTGGTACTTCAGCGTTGGGAAGTGGAGAGGTACAGCCCCAAAAAGTTGTTGCAGCAACTTCCACTCCAAACGAAAACCCAACAAAAACCGAAAAATCAACTCCTAAAGACATTCCACAACCTCAAAAAACACCTTCTTCAGAACCTATTCTCTCTGAGAAAGAATCTACAGTAAGTTTACCAAAAAAAAAGAATACCATAAAAAGTACGACCTCTACTGAAGAAAAAAAAGAAACACCTCCAAAAAAAATAGAGCCTCAGGTGTCTGAAGTCACCAAAAGTGTTGTTTCCAATTTAGTGAAAAACACTTCTCAAAAAGCAGAGGGAACGCAAGGACAGGGTGAAGACATGGAAAGCGGAGACAAAGGGAAAGAAGAGGGAAGTCCGTATGCGAGTAGTTATTATAATAACGCCGGTTTAGGGGGGATAAGTAAAGGCTATGGACTGAATGGTAGAAATTTACAATCCAACGGGAAAGTAGTTCAAGAATGTAATCAAGAGGGTACTGTAGTAGTCAGAATTACTGTAAATAAACAAGGAGATGTAATCACAGCCGAACCAGGAGTTAAAGGGAGTACCAATACCCATCCTTGTCTGCTCACTCCTGCAAAAGAAACCGCATTGTTACACAAATGGTATCCTGACAACAAGGCTCCTGAACAACAAATCGGTTTTGTTGTAATTCAATTTAAACTTGGAGAATAAACGTTGACGACCTACCATGAGACCATAGAATGGATGTATTCCCAGCTTCCGATGTATCAACGGAAAGGAGCTGCTGCCTACCGACCAGGACTGGAGGCTATGAACGCTTTAGTAAAACACTTGGGGGATCCTCATAGGGCATTTAAAAGTATTCATGTGGGTGGAACCAACGGAAAAGGGTCTACTTCTCATATGATCGCTTCAGTGCTTCAAACAGCAGGTTTTAAAACGGGGCTTTACAGCTCTCCTCACTTATTGGATTTTAGAGAGCGCATAAAAGTCAATGGTATAGAAATACCTAAAAAAGAAGTCGTCGATTTTATTTCAAAGTACAAGCCGTTTTTTGACATAAATAAACTTTCTTTTTTTGAAATGACAGTAGGACTTGCCTTTTGGTATTTTAAAAAAGCTCAAATCGATTATGCTGTAATTGAAGTGGGTATGGGAGGACGACTTGATGCTACCAATATTATCCGCCCTGAACTGGCTGTCATTACCAACATTGGGCTGGATCATACCCAGTTTTTGGGAGATACCCATCAAAAAATTGCTCAAGAGAAAGCAGGGATTATTAAAGAGGGGATTGGTGTTGTAATAGGAGAGAAAGACCCGAAAACTCAAACGGTATTTGAGTCTGTAGCTCAAAGCAAGAGGGCATCACTCGTTTATGCGGAGGAATATACCGAGCCCTTTGAATGTGACTTAAAGGGAGGGTATCAAACGCACAATATAAAAACTGCAGTAGCGGCACTCAATAATATACCCGAGCTAAAATTGGATTCTCTAGCCATTAGAAAAGGGTTGAACAATGTTGTAGGCAATACAAAGCTCATGGGACGTTGGCAAAAGGTAGGGAACTTTCCTGAAGTCATTCTAGACGTGGCACATAATAATGAGGGCTTAAGCAGTATAGCAGATCAAATCAAAGGATTGAATTATAATAAACTCCATTTAGTTATGGGTTTTTTACAAGGTCGAGAGGTAAAAGAATTACTTGCTCTTTTTCCTCTACATACAAACTTTTATCTCAGTAGTCCCGCCTTGGAACGTGCAATCCCTCTTCAAGATTTAAAAGAAACACTTCAAAACACCTCGTTTCAAATTACCTTTAAGAATTCGATTGCAGAGGCATACACAAAAGCACTCTCTGATGCAGCTAAAGAAGACATTGTTCTGGTGACAGGGAGTACCTTTGTTGTTGCAGAGATATTGGAGCAATTAAAAAGTTAAAATTTTAAATAAAATATAATTTGGAATTACTGTATAAATTTTATCTTTGCTGACCCTTACAAATTTAGGGCGCTTAGCTCAGTTGGTTCAGAGCACCTCGTTTACACCGAGGGGGTCGGGGGTTCGAATCCCTCAGCGCCCACCACTTAAACCTCACATACAAAGTGAGGTTTTTTTTATGACTTTTTTTCTAAAAGCAAGTCTTGTAACATCAGCGCATGGTTTTTAACATTTTATTATAAAAAAGAGATGTAACCTTTTTTATGATAAACAGTCTATAGTATAGATTGGTTTATTGTTAGCCTGCTCGCTGAGTCATTCATTCTGATAATTATTTGATTTTGTTTATTATTGAGTTCTTTTTAAAGCGAGCAGGTTTTTTTCAGCTACAGGATAAATTTCTTTTTGTTTTAGTACATTTAAAAAAAAACAATAGTGATTAAATCTCATACTCCCGATCGGCTTTCTTTTTTTATTGTTACCCTATTTTACACAGCGACCCTTCTTGTAGGTTATTTTTTTATCAAAGGACATACTATAGTTAATACGGTAGAAGATTCAAAGAAGAAAAAGCTCGTTCATGTTGTACTGGTTCAATTCAAAGAAACAATACAATCACAAGAACTTCAAAAAATCATTGATGCTGCTTACGGTCTTCAAGCCATTCCTGGTGTTCGAACTCTCAATTTTTCACAGAATGTTTCTCCAGAGGGACTCGGAAAGGGCTATACCCATGCGCTGAGTATGAAGTTTGATTCCTCTACAGACAGAGACAGTATTTATTTACCCCATCCTATTCACCAAAAATTTGTGGAATTGTTTGTACCCTTTACAGAGTCGGTTTTGGTATACGATTTTTGGGAGTAATTACCGTCCGATAAGTTTTTGGATTTTTTCTTGCTCTTCTTTTGCCAGTTCTGCATCAATTAGAATACGGCCGCTGTGTTCGTCTGTAATGATTTTATTTCTAGAAGCAATTTCCAGTTGAACTTGAGGGGGGATAGAAAAGAAGGATCCTCCAGAAGCTCCTCTATCAACAGGGACTATGGCAAGACCATTTTTAACACTCGAACGAATTCTTTTATAGGCATTAATTAGACGTTCTTCAATCTCTTTTTCAAACTCAGAAGATTTTTTTTGTAAAAGGTCTTCTTCTTTATGTGTTTCTTTAAGGATGGCTTCTAGCTCACTTTTTTTAGAATCTAGGTGTGAATTTCGCTCCTCGATTTTTTCATTGAGCACAGTAAGAACCTCTTGTTTTTGCTCTATACCCGCATTGAATTCTTTGATTTTTTTCTCGGCCAATTGTGATTCGAGATCTTGGTATTCTTGTTCTTTAACAATAGAGTTATACTCTCTGTTGTTGCGAACGTTTTTAAGTTTCTCTTCGTATTTTTTTAAGAGTTCTTTGGCATTTTCAATGACTTGCTTTTGTTCTGAAATGCCTTGTTCACTTGCTTCTATTTCTGCTTTAATTTTATCAGACTTTATATTTAAACCAGCGATTTCATTTTCGAGATCCTCCACCTCTAGAGGTAATTCTCCTCTAAGACTTACAATTTCATCAATTCTTGAATCAATAAGTTGGAGGTCATAAAGTGCTCTTAGTTTACTTTCGACAGTTATTTCAGTTTTTTTGGCCATAGCTAAAAATAGTTAACAGGATTTGTTTTAATGTTCGATAAAACGAACGCAAAATTAGGCAATTTTTCCTTAAGATAGTCAAATATCAAATTTTTGGTGAATTGCTCACTTTCGTAATGACCTACATCGAGTAGGACTAATTGTTTTTCACCCTGATAGAATTGATGGTATTTTAGATCTGCGGTTATGTATGCATCTGCACCTTTTCTTTTGGCATCTTCTATGGCAAAGCTACCAGAACCTCCTAAAACAGCTACTTTTTTGATGTTTTTATTTGTAAGGGGACTGTGACGTATAAGTTCAGTGTTGAGTTGTTTTTTAACCCAATTTAAAAAAGTCAATTGATCCATTTCTTTTTCTAATTCACCGATACGTCCCATACCCACTTGAGAAAAACTATTTAATAATTGATACATTTCATAGGCAACAGTTTCATAAGGGTGAGCATCCAAAAGGGCCTTTTGAACACGATGAAAAAGATGGGCTTCAAAAACAACATTGATTTGTATTTCACTTACGGTAACCTTTTCCATTTGCTTTCCAATGTGTGGATTGCTTTGCGCCGTACCAGTAAATTTTCCAGTGCCTTCAAGTAAAAAGCTACAGTCTTTATAATTTTCTAAAGAACCTGCACCTGCCTTGTGTAAGGCTTCTAATATTGAGGCTATGTGGCTTTCAGGAACGTAAGCCACCAATTTTTTCAATGTTGCTTTTTTGGGGACTAGCACCTCTGTTTTGCTTAATTTTAGTTGCTTACAAAGTACCTCGCTAACGCCATTGGGATGATTATCTATACGAGTATGTAAGGCAATGATTGCAATTTGATTTTCTATGGCTTTTTGAACAACACGTTCCACATATGAAGAACCAGTAATTTTTTTTAACCCCGAGAACACAATGGGATGAAAACTGATTATGACATTACACTTCTTGGCAATTGCTTCTTCAACAACCTCTTCTGTACTGTCTAAGGTGATGAGCGCTCCTGAACAGTAGTTGTCTGGATTTCCAACTAGCAGCCCTACATTATCAAAATCTTCAGCATAGGCTTGTGGCGCCCATTCTTCTAGGATGTCAAGTAGTTCTTTTACAGTCATAGTATTGGTAGAATTAAAACAAATATAATATTTATCTTCATCGACATGAAAAGCGGGTTAGTCTTGTTGTTTCCTTTTGCCATTATTTACGATGGAATCACTTCTTTAAGAAATCGGTTGTATGATTGGGGTTTTTTTAAAACTGAAACCCCAAAACTACGAAGTATAGGTGTGGGTAATTTGAGGGTTGGAGGTACAGGTAAGTCAGTATTAGTGGACTATTTGTGCGACTTGCTCAAAGAGGAGTATCGGGTAGTGGTTTTAAGTAGAGGATATAAAAGAACAACAAAAGGGGTTCAAATTGCTTCCGAAAATAGTACAGCACAAATACTTGGCGACGAACCGTTTCAATTTTTTTCTAAGCATGAGATTGCTGTTCTAGTTTCTGAAAATAGGAGCGAGGGACTGCAAGCGCTAAAAAAAATAAAACCTTACCCTGACTTAATCGTTTTTGACGACCTGATGCAACACCGAAGGGTAAAACCCCATTGCATGGTCTTAACCACTACTTATGATCAACCTTATTATGATGATCATTTGTTGCCCTGGGGCAGACTTAGAGAATCGAAAAAGGGAGCAGGGCGGGCGCAAATTATCATTGTTACAAAATGCCCACCAAAAATCACTCTGGAAGAGCAAAAGCAGATTAAAGAAAAAATAAACCCCTCCCCAGCACAAGCGCTATTTTTTTCAAAAATTGTGTACGACGAACAACTGTATAACAGATCAAGCACAAAGCGATTGGAAGCAGTTACTCAGCCATTTATATTAATAACAGGAATTGATAACCCCCTTCCTTTGGTTCATTATTTGGAAGACAAGAAGATGGATTTTACTCATTTAGAGTACTCGAATCATCATCAATTTACTGAGGATGAGATTGTGTATATCAAAAACATAAAACAGGGTAGGCTGTTGGTTACTACAGAAAAAGACTTTGGTCGTTTGTTGCCCTATTTTTCGACAGAAGAGTTGTTTTACCTGCCTATTAAAATGGAATTTATTGGTGAAGGGGTATCAGAACAATTTTCAGTTCTTGTAAAGAAAGAGATTAATGTTTCCTAGGCTATATGTTTGTGTGCCTTATATGAAGAGCGAACTAAAGGTCCACTTTCTACATGTCTAAACCCAAGTCCAAGGGCATATTCTTCATATTTTTTGAACTGTTCTGGTGCAATAAAGGATTGCACAGGTAAATGTTTCTTGCTAGGCTGTAAATACTGTCCTATGGTAACTACATCTACTAGCGCCTCTCTTAGGTCCTGTAGTGTTTTCAGCACTTCTTCCTCTTTTTCTCCAAGGCCTAACATGATTCCAGATTTTGTGCGATGTACACCTTGCTCTTTGAGGTACTGCAATACTTCTAAGCTTGTTTTGTATTTCGCCTGAACACGAACTTTACGTGTCAAGCGTTCAACGGTTTCTACATTGTGAGAGACCACCTCTGGAGCGACTTGTACAATACGGTCCAGATTTCGTTTGTTTCCTTGAAAGTCAGGGATTAAGGTTTCAAGAGTTGTGTTAGGGTTGATGCGCCGAATGGCGTTGACTGTTTCAGCCCAAATAATGGACCCCATATCCTTTAAATCATCTCGATCTACGGAGGTAATTACCGCGTGTTTAATTTTCATAATTTTTATGGAATTGGCAACCTTTTCTGGTTCTGCCCAGTCGACAGCAGAGGGTCTTCCTGTTTGAACCCCACAAAAGGCACACGATCGTGTACACACATTTCCTAAAATCATGAATGTTGCTGTTCCTTCTGCCCAACACTCTCCCATATTTGGACAGCTTCCAGAGGTACATATGGTGTTTAGATTATAATTTTCCACAAGCCCTCTTAGTTCCGTGTATTTTTTTCCGGTTGGAAGTTTAACCCGGATCCAATCTGGTTTTTTCTTGTGTGTGATTGTAGACTCTTGTACCTCCATCATCATTCTTTTTGCAAAGATAATTGATTGTTTAGAGACTCAAAAGATAAAAAAGTGTAAAACCAGTTAAAACAGCTAATCCAATAATACTAAGTACTTTCAAACCTATTTTGGGTTGATGTTCCTTTGGCATTTGATCACTGAGTACCAAACGATAATTTAAAAAAGCATACAGTGGTGCAGTGATAAAAGAAAGTACGGTTGCTATTTGAACAAGTTGGCCCATTTCTGAAAGAAGAAAGAGAAAGATTGCTCCAGTTCCCAACCCCAAGACGAGAAGCCAAATTAAATAGTATGATTTTTTCTTATGAAATAAAAGCTGAATGGTTTTTGACATAGCCCTTGGAGAAGCATCTAGTGTGGTTATGGTTGTACTGAGCATGGTGGAAAAGGCAGCTACAGCTATCAATCCATAAGCTGCTTCACCAAGATTAGCAGTATACAATTGAATGAGTTGATCGGCAAAAGCACCCCCTTGATTTGAGAATTCTGTACCTGTCCCATACATGACCAGAGCTCCTAAACCGACAAAACAAATAGCAAGAAAAATCGTTGCAATATAGCCTACATTAAAGTCAAAAAGACTTTCTGAAAGTGAAGTTTTGTTTTTTTGTGTTTTGTTTTTTTCAAGTGTCCAAATGGAGTGCCAAATCGAAATGTCCAATGGGGCAGGCATCCACCCTAAAAAAGCGATCAAAAAAAGCAAACCACTTCCCTCAGGAAAAACTTGTTGAAAAGAAAGGGCTCCCTCATTCTTAAAAAAAGCAACTCCAACAGAAAGCAAGCTGCTTATAGCGAGAGTAACCATAATTATTTTAATGAATTTATCCAATAACTGGTAGCGACCAATGAGAAGGGTTAATGCACAAAAAAGGGTGATGAGAAGACTCCAACTCACGATATCATCTGTGATTCCAAACAATTGAGAAGCTAGGCCCGCTGTTACAACAGTGACGGCACTTTGAATGGTAAACATAGTGCCTAAATTGACAAAAAAATAAGCCCACAGGTAGGCCTTACCCATTTTGTAATAGCCATCTAGTAATGTTTCCCCTGTTGCTTGTGCGTATCGAGGACCGTATTGAAAAAAGGGGTATTTGAAAAGATTAATTAACAACAGTGCCCAGACCAATCCCCATCCGTAGTCAGCGCCAGCACGTGTAGATTGAACAAGATGGGAAACTCCAATTGCAGCTCCCGCAAAAAGCAATCCCGGACCTAATTTAGAAAGTTTAAATTTCATCCTTGTGGAGTAAGTTAGCTAGCATTTTTTTTGCTCTAAAAAGTTTTACTCGAATTGTGGTTGCCGGTTCTTGAAGAAGAACTTCTATTTCTCTTAAAGATAAGTTTTCAAAATACCGCATCCTAATTAAATTTCTATATTCTTCTTTCATGGACTGTATATGCTCTAAAATATGGTCCATATTTTCCGTTGCTATTAGTAATTCCTCAGGAGAAGGATTATAGGTAGGGAGATCAATTGGAATGGAGTCATCTAATTCAAGATGGTTTTCTACTCTTTTTTTTGATTTTCTATAGCGATCAATCTGATGGTTTTTTGCAATTGTAAATAGCCAGGTGGCAAAGGAAAGCGTTTCGTCGTATCGGTCAAGTTGATCAAAGGCTTTAGCAAAGGTCTCAATTGCGAGTTCCTCAGCTAAGTTAGGATTCGATGTTCTTTGGTTTAGAAATGAAAAAACAGCGTTCCAATATTTGTTAAAAAGGAGGTTGTAGGCAGTTTGATCTTGAGCTTTAGCCTTGATTATCAATTCAATATCCTCTAGTGAGCTCATCAGAAGGATTTAGTTGTTAAAGGAAACAGGATTTTTGCATTCTGTTTCGTCGGGCATTTTACCGCATAAACCACAAGGTTGGTTTTCTTTATTTAAAAAGGGGCTTTGACTGGCGCAAGTCCCAGCAAATTTACCATCCTTTTTTGCCCAAATTTTTATTGCGATTCCTGCGAAAGCTAATCCTAGAAGTACAAAGGTGATAAGAAATAATTCCATGGTTCATTTTTCACCCCAAAAGTACTAATCTTTCTTCAAATGCAATCATTACTCCAACTTGTAAGAAAAGGACTACAAATTTCTTTTTTTGTTTTTCACCCCTAGAGTACACCAATTAACCAAAAGTTACTTTTTAAACTAAGATTAGGATAGGTACCATAATGTTTTTAAGTAAGAAAAAGCGAAGGTCAAGCCTACTATTAATTTTAGAAATATACCAGTAAAAAAACCTACCATAGCACCAAAAGCTGCCTTTAAAGCTCCTTTTTTATTTTTGATATTTGTTATCAGCTCACCGATCAGCGCTCCAAAAAAAGGACCTACAAGAATTCCAAATGGACCTAGAAAAAGAATCCCTAAAAGCAATCCAATAGAACTTCCAATTATACTACCCTTCCCGCCTCCAAATTTTTTTGCACCTAAAACAGGGATGATGTTGTCTAAAATAAATATGAATAAAGCGATTCCAAAGCTCACTAGTAAAAAAGAATTTTTCAAAACTACAGAGGGAGCAAAACTTAAAAGTAAAAGGCCAAGCCATCCTGTGAGCGGACCGGGTATAATAGGCAGAAAACTACCTGCTATCCCCAAAACAATAAAAAAACCAGCGAGTACTATAAATAAGAGATCCATATGTAAAAATATCCTTTTTTAGACACTTCGATTGGGTACAATTCAAATAGATAAAAAAAACGTACTTTTAAAGTGAAAACAAAGCGTATGAAGCCTAAAATCCTCACTTCTTTAGTTTTAATTTCTGTAATCTTTTATGGTTGTCATTTATTTGACCTAAAAAAGGTCACTCCTCAAGAAATAGAACTTGCCTCTTCGTGGACTGAAAACGACCAAGCACCAAATTTTTTAGAATGTGAATCTGTAGCGGGTAAAGAAAATCAAAAAATGTGTTTTGAAACGATTGTTTCAAATGCCATTTTAGACTACCTTCAACAGAACCCTTTACAGTCTTCAATATATTTTGAAGAAGAAGTTGAGCTAACTTTACGTATCGGCAGTGAAGGGATTTTTGCCTTGGAGCTAATGAACTATTCTGATGTTGTAAAAAAAGCTATTCCCAATTTAGAAGAAACAATGCAAAATGCTGTAAGCCGTATTCCACAAGCTCAGCCTGCAATTAAAACAAATGTTGGCACTTTTGTTACAACACGGTTTATACTCCCTGTAATGATCTATGCAGAGTAGAAAGTAATGAGTGAAGAAAAAATTATACTTGGAATAGATCCTGGAACAACAATTATGGGATTTGGCTTGATACGAATTTCAAAAAAGGAAATGCAATTCATTCAAATGCATGAATTGCATTTGAAAAAATACGATAATCATTTTTTAAAGTTGCAAAAAATCTTCAACAGGACTCTGGAGTTAATTGATGAATTTCATCCTGATGAAATAGCTATTGAAGCGCCTTTTTTTGGGAAAAATGTCCAATCTATGTTAAAGTTGGGAAGAGCACAAGGAGTTGCCATGGCTGCAGGCCTTTCTAGAGAGGTAGCCATTACTGAATATTCACCAAAAAAAATAAAAATGGCAATAACTGGAAATGGAAATGCTTCAAAAGAACAGGTTGCAAAAATGTTACAAAAGCTATTACAAATTAAAACCTTACCTAAAAATCTTGATGCTACCGATGGTTTGGCAGCCGCAGTTTGCCATTTTTATAATCAGGGGAAAATGATAAATAAAAAGGAGTACAGCGGATGGAGTGCATTTGTTAATCAAAACCCCAATAAAGTAAAGTCCTAGAAACTACTTTGTCGAAGTATGTCAAATCTCTACGTTCATTATCCATTTTGTAAACAAGCTTGTCATTATTGTAATTTTCATTTTTCTACTTCCTCGAAGGGTAGACCAGCTTTTTTTTCTTTGCTGAGAAAAGAACTTGAATTGAGAAAAGAAGAAATTCAATATCCTCTGGAAAGTCTTTATTTTGGTGGAGGGTCACCCTCTTTGATTCCACCGAAAGAAATAGGATCTTTTATTACTTATGTCGTAAGGCATTTTGATGTTTATGATTCTTTAGAAATAACTTTAGAAGTAAACCCTGATGATGTTAACGAAAATTATCTAAAAGAGCTTAAGTCCATAGGGATCAATCGTTTAAGTATAGGAATTCAATCCTTTTTTGAAGAGGAGTTGAAAATGATGCATCGAGCTCATGATGTAGACCAAGCACATAAGGCTTTGGCTACAGCGATTAAACATTTTGATAATTTTTCATTGGACTTGATCTATGGGATGCCTTATTCTACCCTAGAGCGATGGGAAGAAAATTTAAAAACTGCTTTAACCTATCAACCTCCTCATCTTTCTGCTTATGCACTCACAGTAGAAAAGAAAACCGTATTAGAGCACCTGATTAAAGAAAATAAAGTAAGCCTTATCGAAGAGGAAGCTGTAAAGGATCAATACGATTTTTTGATTAACGAGATGGAAGCATTGGGATATGTAAATTATGAGTTCTCTAATTTTGGGAAGGCTGGTTTTTTTTCTGTCAATAACCTCAACTATTGGAATGGTAAACCCTATATAGGGTTAGGGCCATCTGCTCATAGCTATGACGGACATTCCAAAAGAAGCTGGAACGTTTCCAATAACCACCGCTATGCTTCTGGAGTTCGTGAAGGCAAATTAGCTTATCAAAGTGAACAACTCAACTTAAAAGAGCGGTATAATGAATATCTTATGACTGGACTCCGGAAGTCCGAAGGGGTCTCTTTAATGCATGTCAAAAAAGTTTTTGGCGAACCTTTCACTTCCTATTTAGAGGAACAGGTAGGAAGACAATTGGATCAACGTAATTTGTATTGGGATGGAGATCAGTTAAAGGTTTCCAAAGAGTCCAAGTTTTTAACTGATGGGATTGCTGCAGACTTGTTTCTTGTCTAAACGGACTCTTTATTTTCCCATAGTTCCCTGTAATACTGATAAAATTTAGGAATTGTTTCTATTCCTTTAAAAAAATTAAAAAGACCATAGTGCTCATTAGGTGAATGAATGGCATCGCTGTCCAAGCCAAATCCCATTAAAATGGATTTAACTCCAAGTTCTTTTTCGAACATAGGTACAATAGGAATACTTCCACCACCTCGTTTTGGAACAGGCGCTATGCCGAAGGTTTCGGCGTAAGCTTTATGCGCTGCTTGATAGCCAAGGGTATCGATAGGAGTGACATAAGCATAACCACCATGATGGGTTTGTACCTCTACCTGTACTCCCTCTGGAGCAAGTGATTTAAAATAGGTTTTAAAAAGATGGCTGATTTCTTCCCAGTCCTGATCGGGGACTAATCTCATTGAAATTTTAGCATGAGCTTGGCTGGGGATAACGGTTTTTGCACCTTCTCCAGTGTACCCTCCCCAAATTCCATTGACGTCTAGAGTGGGTCGAATAGAACGCCGTTCTTCGGTGCTGAATCCTTCCTCGCCTGCAACGGCATCAATTCCAATGGATTTTTTAAATAATTCTTCGTTTGAGGGTGCTTTCTCCATTGCTTCTCGTTCATCCTTAGTGGGTAAAATGACTCTGTCATAGAAGCCAGGGATTGTAATTTTTTTATTTTCATCACGAAGAGCTGCGATCATCTCGCACAAGACATTTATTGGGTTTTGAACAGCACCACCATACAATCCAGAATGTAAATCCCTATTGGGCCCTGTAACCTTTACCTCCATATAGCTAAGTCCGCGTAAGCCTGTTGTAATAGAGGGCTGATCTTGGGCAATCATTCCAGTGTCAGAAATCAAGATAATATCACATTCCAATTTTTCTTTATTGTTTTTTACAAAATCCTCTAAGTGATTACTGCCTACCTCTTCTTCTCCCTCGATCATAAATTTTATATTACACGGTAAAGGGCCGTTTGCAAGCATTACTTCTAAAGCTTTTATATGCATAAACATTTGACCTTTATCGTCACAGGCACCACGTGCAAAAACAGCACCTTCTGGATGAAGTTCTGTCTCTTTTACTACGGGCTCAAAAGGGGGGCTTTCCCACAGTTCTAAAGGATCTGGTGGTTGCACGTCATAGTGTCCATAAACTAAGACTGTTGGCAGGGTTGAATCGGTAATTAGAGCACCGTAAACAATTGGATGTCCTTTTGTTGGGAAAATTTCAACAGTGGTACAGCCCGCTTTTTTTAAAGCATTCTCTACCCATTCTGCTGCAACTTGTACGTCTGAGTTATAAGAAGAATCTGCGCTAATGGAGGGAATTTTTAAAAAATCCATCCATTCTTGTAAAAACCTTTTTTGATCTGTGCTTAATTTCATTTTGAAAGAAGTTGAAGAGCAAATTTAACGTATGTATTTTTTCTGGAAGAGGAAATTTTATTGAAAAACTTAGTTATATTTGTCGACCTTTTGCGGGTGTGGTGAAATTGGTAGACACGCTAGATTTAGGATCTAGTGCTTCACGGCGTGGGGGTTCGAGTCCCTTCACCCGCACTCATTAAAATTAAAAACCTCAGTTTTGGCTGAGGTTTTTTCTTTATAAGACTGTTTCTTGGCTTTACCTGACTTTATCTTTTTCTTATCTAAGGTTTCATCATCAAGACCTTAAGGCACTTAGCCATTCATTTTCTTCCTCTGCGGTATTACAAAGAGCTACTTATATAGAGGGACAATCCATTTTACGCAATCAAGATGTATCTCAATTCATTAATCGGGTTGTAACAAGGCCTGATAATCCTATTTGGAATGAAGTACTCGGAAAACCTACGGTTCAAAGAGCTTCGAATCTTGCTACCGTTTGGGTTCCCTTTCGATTTTATTTAGATCAAGAACTATCGCATTGTGGAATCAATCAATTTACTCTTTTCTGGGATGGAGCACAATGGAAAATACTTCATTTGATAGACACTGTACTTCCTTGTCAATCAGAATAAAAGAGTGTTTACTTTGTATTCGTATTTTTGTAAACGGTTCCTTTTTTCATTACAAAATCTACTTTTTGCAATAATGAGATGTAACGTAAAACATCTCCTTTTACTGCAATGATATCTGCTTGTTTTCCTTCACTTACAGTACCTACTTGATCTTCCACTCCCATAAATTTCGAAGGCCAATAGGTAGCTGATTTTATCGCTTCTAAGGGGGAAATTCCGAGTTCCCTAACCCAAATATCCAATTCGTTCCAAGTGCTTTGAGAGTGAAATTTCATAGGAACACCACTGTCTGTACCTATCATCATCACTACTCCAGCTTCTTTTAATTGGTTGAATTTAGTTTTTAATGTAGGTTTTCTGATGGAGGTGAGTTGAAAATAGGGAAGCTCTCCAGGTTTTGCAATAGATTTTTTAATATCCTGAATAATTTCATCGGGCAAGTCGAGATGCCAACTTTCATTGTCTAAGCTTTCTGGGTTTTCAATAACATAGTCATGGTTAAAAAGAACTTCAATAGTGGGGGTCCAATATAAGGGTCCCCTATTCATTTGCGCTGTGCGTTCTTTGATGCTTTCCATGACATCTTCTGGAAAGGCAGGAGCAGAGGAAAGACCTGTGTGTTCAAAATTATCTACACCTGCTTTGAGACCCAATCGAATTTCTTCAGGTCGGTGAGCATGTGCCACTACTTTTAAGTTGTGTTTGTGAGCTTCATCTACTACAGCTTGAATTTCTTCAAAAGTCATTTGATCTTGATCAATCAATTTAATACAATCTACACCTGCTTTTGCTAGTTTTCGGACTTTAGTCCTAGCGTCTTTTTGATCGGTAACTCCCCACCGAAATGCTTCTGTTCCAGGATAAGGTTCTTTCTGTATGAAAGGGCCGCTCATATACATGGTGGGCCCAGGGAGGGATCCCTGGTTAATGGCATCACGTACTGCAAGACTGGCTTCAAGAGGACCTCCTAAATCTCTTGCACTGGTTACGCCTGCTAAGAGTAACTGATGTGCTGAGGCGGGCATAATGACCTTTTCAAAAAGCGGTAAATAGGTCTTGTCCCAATAAGTGTAATCCGAATGTCCAGTTATCATCAAATGAACGTGCATATCCCAAAGTCCAGGTAGTACACTCATGCCTTCTGTAGAGATGATTTCAGCATTTTTTGGAATGGGTGTTGTTTCCACTGTTCCTACCTTGACTATGGTTTCTCCTTCAATGAGTACAACACTGTTTTTGATGGGGGGATTTCCGTAACCATTAATTAAGGTTCCTCCAACAAGAGCTTTCGTTTGTGCAACCATAAACAAGGGGGCACAAAAAAGAAAAATTATTTTTTTCATAGTTAATTATTTTTTTGGAATCCAGGTCCTTTTACAAATCTTCCCCCAAATGCACCTGTGTGTTCTCCGTTTTTCAACACTTGAGTTCCATTGACCCATACATGGTTTACTCCAATAGCATATTGCATTGGTTTTTCAAAGGTGGCAAAATCACCAATGGTATTAGGATCAAAAACAACAATATCTGCAAAATAGTCCTCTTTTAAAAGACCTCTTTGTTTGATTTTTAAATTTGAAGCCGGTAAGCCACTTAGTTTGAATATAGCCTCTTCTAAAGGAATGATTTGCTCTTCACGAACGTATTTACCTAGTAGACGGGCAAAGTTTCCAAATGCACGTGGATGGGTGCTGTTCTTAAGAAAAACCCCTTCAGGCGCCATAGATCCTGCATCGGAGCCAAAGCTCATATAAGGTAACTGGATTTGTCTTTTCACATTTTCTTCATTCATTAAAAAGTAAACTGTACCCACACGACTTCCATCTTGTATGACCAAGTCAATAGCAGTTTCCTCAGCACTTTTTCCCCTCATTCTGGCAACTTCCATTAGTGTCTTTCCAGTTAAATATTTTAAACTGTCATTTTTAAAACCAACAAGAATCAGTTTTTCAGGCGACTCTGCAGCACGCATAAGATTTTCCCATTCATCCGTATCGGTTTGCATTTCTTTAATGACACGTTTGCGAATTATGGGATCTTTAAGTCGGGTGATCCACTGTTTTAATCCACCCTCTTGTACCCAGGGAGGCATAGAAGCATCTAGTCCTGTAGCTCCAGCGGTATAGGTGTACATGTCTGTAGTAATTTTCAATCCTTTTGCGCGAGCGGAATCTATTTTTTGAATTACAGCATCGAGTTTGTTCCAATTCTTTTTTCCACTTTGTTTGAGGTGATAAATTTCAGCTCTTATTCCAGCTTCGTGAGCGATGGTCATCAGTTCATCTACACTTTCAATAAGTCGATTTCCCTCACTGCGCATATGGGAAATATACATGCCGTCGTATTGGGCAGCAACTTTACACAGTTCGATAAGTTCATCTGTGGAAGAATAAAAAGCAGGCGCATAAATCAAAGAGGAACCAATACCCATGGCACCTTCTTTCATCCCCTGATGCACCAATTCTTTCATCAAATTCATTTCTTCAGCGTTGGGAGCTCTGTCTTCATAACCTACAGCGTTAATGCGAAGAGTAGTAGCTCCTATAAACGAGGCTACATTTGTTGCAACTCCTTTATCTTCTAAAAACTGTAGGTATTCTCCTAAGGTATTCCAAGAAACTTTATAGTTGATTTCAGCTTGATTGTTAATCATATTTGTTTTAAGCTCCTCATTCAAGGGTCCCCAGGACATACCCTCTCCAAAAACTTCTAGGGTGACTCCTTGCCGGAGATCACTTTGAGATTTCCCATCTTCGATTAATGATTCTACACTCCAGCTAAGCATATTTATAAAACCAGGAGAAACCGCCTGTCCGCTGGCATCAATGGTTTGAGTTGCTTTAATTGTTTTGGGAGGTCCTACATAAACAATTCGGTCCTCTTTTAGGGCAACTGTTCCCTTATAAGGTGTGCTTCCTGAACCATCATAAATGGTCCCATTTTGAATGACTACATCCACCTTATTGTCCGTTGTGCAAGAAACAAATAATAAAAGAAGGAAGATTTTAAAAAATGAATAGTGCTGCATGATCTCTTTGTTAAAGCTACATTTAAATACCCCAGTTTTTGAGCTGGTGGTTTTTAGGAGCTGTTTTCTTCAAACGTAATTTAATTTTTTCGAGATACATGGTGTTGTAACGCAACCTTGAAATGTAGTTGGGATTTTCTTGATCTCCATTCCAGCAGTGTTCTGCATTATTTCCATAGTCTACTTCGCCATCGTAATAGGGATTTTGTGTGCTCTCTAAAAAAGCTTCTGTAAGAACAACTGCATTGTTGAGGTAGTAATTGTCCATATCGCCGCAATAAATATTCACTTTTCCTTCTAAATCCTTTCCAATTTTATCCCAGTCTCGCTCCATAATATATCTGAGATCGTAGTTTTCTTTCCAGTAGTTTGCTACATCACTATTAATCTCTCCCGTTAGTTTATCCCATATCGGTTTTGGGTAACCGTCGTCTCCTGCCGGAGAGTAAACGGCTTGCCAGATATCCCATTGGTCTCCAGATCGACTGTGATCCCCTAGTACGTATTCTCTTCGGTTCATGTCTATTAACTGTGTTTTAACATGTCCTTTTCCGTCTCTCATTCCAGGGCGTAGTGTTTTTCTAAAGCTTCCCTCTTGATAATATGCATTTTTGTCTTTGTAAATATCGACTACGGTATAAGCTCTAAAGTCGATGGGGTCTGGACAGGCTGCGAAACAACCGTTGTACTCTTTTGGATAAAAAACCTGTGCTGCTAGTGCTTCCCATCCACCTGTAGAACCTCCGTAAAGAAAACGTCCCCAGCCAGCACCTACTCCATTAAATCTCTTTTCAATGTGTGGAATGAGTTCATAGGTTATTGCATCACCATAGGGTCCTAGGTTTGCAGAATTTACAGCATATGAATCGTCGTAATAGGGATTTTGATGCTGAATTTCGATCACTAGAAATCGAGGAAAATCTTTGGAGGTCCATTTTTTATAAAAATCAAAGGCTTCTTTTTCCTGTATGTATTGATATCCTGTGATACCAAAGCGACTACTATAAATGGAGTCTTTTTCAGGGGCCGTGGGGGGGATGGTTCTAAATCCTCCTATGGTCTTTGGAAAATGCCCGTGAAATACCATTAACGGATAGCGAGTACTACTTTCTTTTTGAAAGCCTTCTGGAACGAGTACATTGGCTTGAAGATACATGTCTCTACCCCAAAATTCAGAAAGGAGTTTACTTTTTATTTTTATGTGTTTGATGTATTCAGTATCCTCTGCAGGTACAATGGGAGGGATTTCCTGTGTCAGTTTAATTTGTATAGGCTTTGCATTTTGTTTGCCAATCGATACTTTTATGGGTTTACTGTAGATGTTTTTTGGAGAAATGTTCCAATGTTGCCCCTCCCCTTGGTCCATAGGAAGTAAAACGGTATGCCCATTTGCAAGGTTGAAGGTTTCGTATTTGTGAAGCAGTGCTTGTACAAAATAGTCGCCTTTCTCAAGTGCGTTTAAATCTTCTATAGGATAGGCCAAAGTAGATGCGGAGATTCCTTCTTTACTATCAGGTAGCCAATTGGATACATTTTTTCCAACAACAATACCTGTTTCTTGAGAATCATTGATTTGAAATCTAGGTTCCTTTAGAGTGTCTTTGGTTATAAGAACTAAAAGACGACCATTGTATCCCTCAGACCCTAATTTTGAATCGTAGGAAACTTCAAAAAAAGGTGTTTCTTTAGGTGTACAACCAACAAAAAATAAAAAAACGAAAAAGACTGGGATGGCAATTCGAAAAAGATGTTTTAGGAAAGTCATAATACTGGATTTATGTCTCAATTTACTAAAAATATAATTAGATCTATTTTGTTTAATTAAGAGGTATGCTCTTTCGAAGTATGAAAGAAATTAGTAAATTGTTGTTTATAAATCAGTAAAATGAAAAGAAATATTCTACTCACCCTTTTGGGTTTACTTAGCCTCACTATCACAAATGCACAAGAAAAGTTTAATGGCCTCGCTGCAGGACCTTATAAAAAGTTGGTTATTCGAGAAGCCATGGTGATCCCTGGACATGGTGGGCCACCTGTTGGCCCATATGATATTGTCATCGAAGGAAATCAGATTACAGACATGATCCCCTTTGATCCTGTAACAGCAAAATCGAGAGGAGCAGTAGAACGAGAAACGGGTGATCGTATTATTGATGCAAAAGGGAAATATGTCATGCCGGGTATGATTGATTTACATATGCATTTAAGAACAGAGCCTATGCCGTTGGAATATATCTATTATCTTAAGTTGGCACATGGAGTCACTACAATGGTACCTGGTTCAGACAGGGGATTAAAATCTGGAATGGAGCAAGCGGAATTAAGCAGAAATAATAAAATATTGGCTCCTAAGCTATTTCCTATTTGGTCCTATGGTGCTATGACCAATTTTGATAAAATTGCCCTTGACGATCCCAAAAATGCACCGGAAGTGGTCAAGCAAATGTTTTCTAAAGGGGCTCATGTTGTGAATGCAGGTAATTTGGGATGGAGTCAAGAGTTACTCGAAGCAGTATGTAAAGAAGTCACTGCACAGGGTGGAATTACTACTTACCATATTCCTCCAAGCACCACAGCAGTTACACAAGCAGTAGATGCTGCTCGATTGGGTGTAACAATGATAGAACATCACTATGCTTATGCTGAATCTGCTTTGGATCGTCAAGTCCAAAATTTTAAACCGACCTACAACTACAATGATGAAAACGAACGTTTTAGACAAGCGGGTAAAGTATGGTCTGAAACAAACGAAAAAAGACTTTTGACGGAGGTAGTAGATTCTTTAATTCACTATGGAGTCACCATGCTGCCAACTCGTGTAGTATACGAAGCAAACAGAGATATTTTAAGAGCCCAAAGTTTGCCTTGGCACAAAAAATACACACACAAACTCCTTATTGAACGAAACGGCCCAGACCCAAATTATCACGGTGCTTATCACTATGATTGGACAAGCGACGATGAGTATTATTGGTCTAAGGCTTTTGATCTTTGGGGCGATCTGATTTTTGAATTCAATAAAAAAGGAGGGCGGGTTGCTTACGGTACAGACGATAGTTACATATTTGCCACACCTGGTTTTTCAAATATCAGAGAACTTCAGCTATTGAGAGAAACTGGAATGCATACTCTGGAAGTCTTAAAATCTGCTACTCTAAATTCAGCGAAAACTTTAAGACAACAAAAATTAGGATTAGTTCGTCCCGGATACACTGCAGATTTAATAATAATGAATGAAAGTCCGCTTTACAATTTGAGAAACATGTACAGTTTTGGTGCTTTGACTACAGAGGCTTCTGGTGAAATGGTTCGCAAAGGGGGAATACTTCACACAATAAAGGACGGTATCGTTATTGAAAATGAAAAGCTTATGAAGGAGGTAGAACGTATGGTCCGCGAGTCTAAACAGGCCATGCCGCCAACGGCGATGGAAGTTCCATTTGTAATGGATTAATGGAATCATGCGTTACTTTTTAGTTATCGTATGTTTTCTGTGCTTTTTTCAAGGAACAGCACAACAATACACCCGAACTATTTTAGGAGATAGTGTTAACAAAAGTTCTCGCCTAAAATCCGAAAGGTTTCGTTCTATGTGGGATGGAAAGATAAAAGGAAAAAGGTACTACAATGAAAATTTTACTGCAGGGAAAATTAATTCCGAAAAGTATTTTCTTAGGTACGATCAATACGAAGATCAGTTTGAGGCCAAGTCACTGTTGGAAGGAGAGGAGTTTAATGTGGAACGCGAACTTTCAAAAGTAGTTACCTATGATTCCTTGGAATACTATTTTTTACCTTACTATTACAAAAACAAAAAGCGATTTAATGTAGGCTATCTCAATTTGCTTTTTGACTTGGATACCCTAAAAATTTACAGGAAAAACGAGGTTACTTTTCGACCAGCTACTTTTTCGCCGACAACCATCGAAATTGGTTTTCCTCCGCGGTACATCCACAGGAAATTATTTTTTATACAACAAAATGAAGAAACACCTATTCAAATTAGTAAGCGTGCTTTTTTGAAGCAAATAGAATCGCTAAAGATTGATGGATATTACTAAATCCACGTCCCTAAGCTAATGTAGATGACAACAGTAACTATGCATAGAATGACCGAAAGATGTGGGGTATATTTCCAGGTTTTTAAGTCCATCAATGCCATTTTATTTTCTTCTTTTGTTTTTGTATTGGGGTAGAAAAAGGAAATACCAAACATAACCAGCATATTTAAAACAAATTCAATTCCCCAAATGTGGACAAAATGAAGGTCTATCGGAAAAATAAATGTACAAATCAAGTAAAAAATCAGTCCTACTACCAGTGCAGTTTTAGCGGCAACAGCGGAAATTGTGTTAGTAAAAAAACCTGCAATCATGATTGAGGCAATTGGAATGAAAAAGATTCCATTTAGTTGTTGTAATAATTGGTATAAGCCCTCTGGAGCGTTCCCTACCCAAGGAGCTACCGTTATTGCAAAAACTGCCAGTATTGTTGAGGTGAGTTTCCCTATTTGAACTAATTTTTTATCTGAACTGGAAGGATGGATCAGACCTTTGTATAAATCGATACTAAAAATGGTGGCAGCACTGTTTAGAACACTATTGAAGGTGCTTAAAACTGCGCCCATAACTACAGCTGCAAAAATACCAATAAGACCCACGGGAAAAACCTTTTTGATCAGTTCAGGGTAGATCATATCTTGATTTTCATATAGGCTATCACCGTAGTAATAATAACCAATGACCCCTGGTAAAATTATGATTAATGGAACCAAAATTTTCAATATCCCCGTGTACAGCAAGCCCTTTTGCGCCTCCACCAAATTTTTGGCTCCAAATGCTCTCTGAATGATGGTTTGATTCATGCTCCAAAAATAAAGTTGATTGATCATCAAACCCGTAAAGAGCACTTCAAATGGAAGAATGGAATCAGAAGCTCCAATGACATTGAATTTGTCAGGAGCATGATCATATACCGTTGAAAGACCTTGTATCACATTTCCCTTTCCAATAGTGTATAAAGCGATACAGGGCACGGCCAATCCGCCAATCAGAAGTCCATATCCATTTAGAGTGTCGGAAACAGCTACTGCTTTGAGCCCTCCCATTATAGCATATAATGATCCTATGAGCCCAATTACTACTATAGTGAGTGTAATTCCTTCTTGTTCTGTAACCCCTAAATGTTCTGAAATATTAAAAATGCTTTCCAAATTAATCGCTCCGGTATAAAGGACAATAGGAAGGATGGTAACCACAAAGGAAATCATTAGAAAAAGAGCAACCCACGTGCGGGTGCCCTTATCAAAACGTTCTTCTAGATACTGTGGGATGGTGGTGAGTCCCATTTTGAGGTATTTTGGGACAAAATAAACGGCAGCTAAAACGAGTGCTAGGGCAGAGGTAACTTCCCAAGCAATAATGATAAAGCCATTTTTGTAAGATGAGCCATTCATCCCTATGAGGTGTTCTGTAGAAATATTGGTCAGCAACATTGAGCCTGCTATGACTACACCCGTCAAACTACGACCACCTAAAAAATACCCTTCTTGGGAATTTAATGATTCTTTGCGAAGCCGATACCAGGAGTACAGAGCAACAAAAAGTGTATATCCAATAAATGAGAGTATAATGGTCACTTACTACTGATTCATCTATGAAGATACTTTTTTTTGATTAAATGTTTCAATACGGAGCGATTTTAAATGGTCTTAAAGAGGGGTTTTTTATGTGAATTAATATCTTTAAGCCTGCTATTTGTCTATGACACACGAATTAAAACAACTTATTGAACAGGCTTTGGTTTGGCAAAAAAAGCACTACAAGCTTGTATTGGCAACAGTTGTTGCTATGGAGGGATCTTCTTATAGACGTCCTGGCGTTCGTATGCTTTTGAATGACCAAGGCGAACGTTTTGGTGCCGTAAGTGGTGGTTGTGTGGAAAAAGAGGTACATAGACAGGCGCTTGACGTATTTGAGAGCAGAGTGCCAAAAATGATGAGTTATGACGGCAGATTGAGGTTGGGATGTGAAGGAATAATTCATCTCCTTTTAGAGCCGCTAGAACTTAGTGAGGAATTGTTGATGACATTCAATGATTTTATTTCCTCGCGCAGGTCTTTTTCTAGTCGTTCTTTTTTTTCTCTTGAGGCGGAAGACCATACAAAATTTGGTACAGACTTGCTTTTTGACGGCAATGCCTACGGTCTCAGCAAAGATTTCAAAGCTACAGATGAAGTCAGTGTATTTACACAAGAGTTTCCTCCCTTATTTAGGTTTTGGATTTTTGGAGCAGAGCACGATGCAGTTACTTTGTGTAAAGCAGCTGCAACTCTTGGCTGGGAAGTTACAGTAGTTGCTTCTCCAGACGAACAAAAAACAATAGATTACTTTCCTGGAGCTGCAAATCTTCGCACACCAAATTTTGACGAATTGGAAGTAGACTCAATTGACAAACAAACAGCCTTAATTTTAATGACCCATAGCCTGAGTAAGGATGTACAGTATTTGATCGCTTTATCAAAGACTCATCCTATTTACTTTGGATTGCTTGGACCAGCAAAACGAAGAGAACAACTCATTAATCATTTGTTGGAGCACAAACCTGATACCGATTTAGCTTTTATTGAAAAGCTTAGAGGACCAGCTGGAATCAATATAGGAGCAGAAAATTCAAAAGAAATTGCAGTTTCCGTACTTGCAGAGATATTAAGTGTAATACGAAATCAAGAGCCTATACCTCTAAGTGTTAAAAAGGGCAGAATACATGAATAATGTACCTAATGTTTTACTCGCTGCAGGAAGTTCAAGTAGAATGGGAACACCAAAACAATTATTACCTTGGAACGGAAAAACATTGATTGAGCATCAAATCGAAATTTTATTGGAAACAAAACAAGAAGTTTATGTTGTATTGGGTGCTTTTTCCGAGCAAATCCAGCCTCTTGTTAAACGATATCCTGTACAAACTATAGTGTATGAAGATTGGTCAATGGGAATGGGAAATACAATTGCATATGCAATAAATCAACTACAAGCCAATTCAAATCCTCCAAGGGGTGTGCTGTTTGCACTTACAGATCAGCCTTTGGTCACTTCCGCTCATTATAAGTTGATGCACGCCACATTTCAATCGGGAAGAGAACAGATAATAGTCTCTGTTTCAGAGAGCGGATGGGAAGGGGTGCCTGTTCTTTTTGACTATTGTTACTTTCAATACTTAAAAAAATTATATGGGGAGTTTGGTGCAAAACAAATACTAAAAAAATTAGATCGACCCATGATAAAAATAGAAGCGGGAGCCCTTCTTGTTGATATGGACACACCTGAAGCTTATAAAAGGTTGTATAAAAAGTTTAACCTCCAATAGTGATCATACTTCTGTTGCCTTTGTGTTGCTTTTCATCCTCGAATCGCTCTGGTGAAGCCATTCCAGCTCGAATAGCTTTTTTCCCAGAGACAGCAATTTTAATGCGATGAGTTAAGTCTTCTTTATTGCGTAAAGCAGTCAACAAATCTTGTTCTTTGTTTGAAAATAAACAATTTTTTAAATGTCCATTAGCGGTAAGGCGCAATCGATTGCACTGATCGCAAAAGGGATTTGTAACGGTGCTTATGATACCAAAAGTTCCCTTATATCCCTTTATTTTAAAGTTTTTGGTCGTATCATTGGGTCGGTCTTTTAAACGTATCAGTTGTTCTTTTTTATAGACTTGACCTAGTCGATTTATGATATCTTCATAGGAAACCGTTTTTTCTCTTTTCCATTGATTTCCGTCAAAGGGCATGAACTCAATAAATCGAAATGATACAGGCTGCTTTTTAGTAAATTCTATAAAATCCATAAGTTCGTCATCATTGACACCTTTCATTAAAACAGCATTGATTTTTACTTGAAAGCCAGATTCGATTAACAAAAAAATATTCTTATAAACACGGTCAAAATAATTTCTAAACGTAATTTTTTGAAAACGATTCGCATCAAGTGTATCTAAACTGACGTTGATATTTTGTACTCTGGTTTTTTTAAGTAGCGGAATAAAATGATCGATAGCAACAGCATTTGTGGTGAGAGATATTTCTATTGGAAGCTGGGATAGTTTTGTCAATATTTCAGGAAAATCCTTTCTCACTGTAGGTTCTCCACCTGTCAATCGAATTTTATCAACACCTTCAGCAACAAAAAGTTGAGCCAGCTCAAAGACTTCTACAGCATTCATAAGATTTTCTGAAGGGGTGAGTTCTACCCCTTCCAGAGGCATACAATAGGAACACCTAAGATTACATCTTTCTGTTAAAGAAATACGAAGGTAATTGTGTTTTCTTCCAAAGCTATCAGTAAGTAAGTCCGATTCTTTTATCATTTTTCGTGCTTTGCTCCTTTTGTGATGTCAAACAAATGTAATGCAGCAGGGAACAAGGCGTTGAGTGATTCTAATGCTCCATTGGTTGAACCGGGAAGTGCAATGACCAAGCTACCCTTGTACAGGCCAACTACACTCCTAGAGAGCATGGCATAGGGGGTTCTATTTTGACCATAATTTCTGATGGCTTCCTCCATTCCTGGAATAGATTTATCCAGCAAGGGCGTGAGGGCTTCTGGGGTTACATCCCTAGGCGAAAGTCCTGTTCCTCCTGTAAAGAGGATTATAGAGTGCCCCTTTTCTTGCATTTCATAAAGGCTGTCTTGGATGCTTTTTATTTCATCGGGTATGATGTGATATGCACCCAGTGGAATCTCCCATCCCTTTAGTGCATTTTGAATGGCTTTGCCGGAATGGTCTTCTTTTTTGCCTGCAGAGACAGAGTCTGAACATACGATAACTGCTGCTTTGACCTTTTCGTGTACTTTATGGAGGTTCGATTTTCCTCCTGTCTTTTTTAGTAATTTGATGTGTGCAATTTCAATCTCTTTATCGAGGGGTTTAAGCATATCGTACATATTCAAAGCAACAATACTGGCTCCGTGCATTGCCTCTACTTCAACCCCCGTTTTATAAATGGTTTTTAGGGTGCAATTTATTTTTATATCTAGCCCCGAAATCTCATATTCAAAATGAGTGTATTCTATCGGTAAAGGGTGGCAGTCGGGAAGTAATTCAGGGGTTTTTTTAACCCCAAGCAGACCAGCTGCACGACTCATCTCAAAAACATCTCCCTTTGGTACTTGCCTGTTTTTAATAGCATCGATTGTTTTTTGGGATCCTACTCTTAACAGCGCTTGTGCGGTTGCCTCTCTGAGTGTATTGTTTTTATGTGTAATGTCAACCATGACTATTGATTAATTTTCCATTGATGTGTTTGGTCATCAAATATTTCTTTTCCAAAGATGGGAAGTTTCGCTTTGATTTCATTGACAATGATGGGTAAAGCTTCAAAAACTACCTCTCGGTGTGCTCCTGAAACAAAAACAAAAAGACATATTTCCCCTTTTGGGACCTTCCCTAAGCTGTGATAGATATGCATACAGGAGAGGTCATATTTTTTAAAGGCTTCTTCTCTTATTTGTTCACAGACCTGATTCGCCATTTGTTCTTGAGCTGTATATTCTATGGCATGCACTATCTTATCTTCTAGCTCGTCTGCTCGTACTTGACCCATAAAAATGGCATGTGCACCAATATGAGTTTTGGACTGGTGGTTAGCAATTGAGGTCGCAATTTTATCTGGAGGTATCCCTCCCTGAACAAATATGTTTTTAATCTTTTTATCCTTCATCAGTTTTATACCATTTATTTAATCTCTCAGCACCTTCTTTTAGGTAGAAGCAATTTTTTATACCTTGACTTTTCCATTGCTGTAAAATAGATTTACTCCGAATTCCGGACTTACAAAAAAGAATTTTCTTGGAATCCTGAATTTTAATTTTTGTGAGCTCAAGTCCCTTTCCACCAGGAAGGGAGGTAGTATTTTTTATGTTTATTTTAGGCTCTTCACCCTGTTCCCTTACATCAATCCACTGGATATCGTCTTTTTTAGAAAGGCTATTTAGTGTGACTTCAAAATCAAGGACACAGTCTGTGAGTTTACTCGCTAAGGGTACTTTATTTTGAATCACTCGTTGAATTTCAGCTTTGTTTTTTTTAAAATGGAAAAAGCGTTGCTCATAGGACATCAGGTCAAGACACAACAATCTCCCACTCAGCAGATCTCCCAATCCCAAAATGATCTTTAGTACTTCTGTAGCTTGAAGCAAACCAATAACTCCGGGTACTACGCTCAAAGTCCCCGTTTCACTACAATCGGGAATTTCTCCAAGTTGAGGTTGTGTTGGAAAAAGGCAACGATATGTGGGCCCTCCATTATAATTAAAAACCCCTACCTGCCCTTCAAATTTATATAGACCTCCATAAACCATTACTTTGTTGAGTAAAACACAAGAATCGCTTATGAGATATCGTGTGCTAAAATTATCTGTTCCGTCTACTACGATATCGTATTGATTTATAAGTTCCAGTGCATTTTCGTGTGTCAACGTAACAGGATAGGCCTTTAAGCTTGTATCAGGATTGAGTTGGTTTAATTTATTCATTGCGCATATTGCCTTATTTTTTGAAACATCAGCATCACAAAAAAGAATCTGACGTGCCAAATTAGAGGTCTCTACCGTATCTGGGTCCACGATTCCAATGCATCCTACACCCGAGCTGGAAAGATATTGCAGCACGGGACAACCCAAACCTCCAGCACCCACAACTAAAACCCGAGCCTCAGCAAGTTTTTTTTGACCAGCAGTACCAATTTCTGGAATCTGTATGTGTCTTTGATATCTTTTTTCCATTATCAGCCTCCAGAAAAAGGGGGAAAGACATCTACTGTTGCTGCTTCAAGAATGGCTTCTTTCCCAATGATTTGATTGCTTTGTGCAAATTGAAAACTGCGGTCTTTTAAAAAAGGATAGGTCTTCAATAACAAATGATACAGGGACATTACAGTATTGTCTTGTAAAACTAGAACCTCCTCACGTTTACCAACGATTTCTGTTAGTTGACCAAAATATTGAACCTTTATTTCCATTTTAAAATAAAATAAGTTTTATTGCTGCAGTAGTAAGTACCAATGCCAATAAATATTCTAAACGTTTGTTGTTCCATTTGGAACTTCCTACATAACTTCCTAAAGCACCTCCTAACAGCGCCAAAACTATCATGAACGCTGAACTTGAGGAAAGGTTTAAGCCAGAAGTCCACTGTCCCAGCAAACCCGAAAAGGAATTTACCCAGATAAAAAGTGCAGAAACAGCTGCAGTTTCTTTCATTTTTCCCCAATGTAATAATAATATGACGGGAGAGAGAATGATCCCTCCTCCAATTCCAATCAAGCCAGAAAAAAATCCGATAGTTGCACCAATTAGTAAGGCTATAACGGGGCGAATTAGTTTAAGCTCATCAGCGTTTTTATTTATACTAAACAGTATTCTAGCAATAGCGAAAATCAATAAAAAACCAAGTATCTTTTTATAAAGTACAGGATCAATAGACCAAAGACCTCCTAAATAAGAAGTAGGTATGGAACCCAGGGCAAAGTATATAAATAGATTCTTATTAAAATGGCCTCCTCTGTAGTATTGATAAAATGTGATGCCAGCAACAAAAAGATTCAAAACGAGAGCTGTTTGTTTCATAAGTTCAGTGGGAAAAGAAAACAAAGCCATTAAAGCCAGATACCCACTAGCACCCCCATGACCAACGCTTGAATACAGGAAAGAGACGAAGGGTAGAAGCAGAAAAAAAACAGTTAAATTATAGTCTAATTGCATTTTATTCAGAAACTATTTGATTCGCTTCAGGGAGAAAAAGTACAGTTACAAAATCTTCCTTTTCTAAAGTTGCTTCATTCTCGGGCAGATACACAAGTGCATTTGCTTTAGCAAAACTGATGAGCATAGAAGAGTTTTGATGATCCAAAATAGTCACTTTACCTTCTTTGATAAAAGCTTTTAAGAAAAGCGCTCTGGGTTCCGAAGAATGAAAGGAATGAGTAAGAGGTAGTTGGGATCTCCTTAAGCTCGTCGGGTTCTTATGCATCATCCGATTCAGTAAGGGTAGTACATAAATATAAAAACAGCTTAAGGTAGATGCTGGATTACCAGGCAATGCAAAACAGAACGTCCTTTCCTTTTTTCCAAAAAAGAGCGGTTTACCTGGACGTTGTTTTACTTTGTAAAAAACCTCTTTCACTCCCAATTGCGCTAGTGCTTCTCCCACAAAATCGTACTTACCCACAGAAATTCCACCTGAAATTAAGACTAAATCGGAATGATCAATCGCTTTTTCTAGAGCGGCTATTGTAGATTGTAACGTATCTTTTACTTTTGACAACACTACGGGTTTCACTTGAAATTGATTTAGAGCAGCATCTAATAAAAGGCTGTTGCTCTCAAATATTTTTCCCTTACTTAGAGGCGATCCAGGTGCTACTAACTCATTTCCCGTTACAATTACGGTTACTTTTGGCTTTCGATATACCTCTACAGATTGAATACCCAAACTTTGAATAAAACCCAGTCCAGCAGGATTCAATTCTTGATTTTTTTCTAAAGTTACGCTCCCCTTTTGCACTTGTGATCCTATTTCGCGGATATTTTGTCCTTTATTGGGATGGGCATCAATAGTAATGGTATTTTCTTTTAGGGTTACTTTTTCTTGAATAACTACAGCTTGAGCAGTATCTGGGACAGGGGCTCCAGTAAAGATGCGTACACATTCTCCTTTCTGTAATGAAAAACTAGTTTCATCCCCTGCTTTGATTTCACCAACAACTTTATAAGTGTGTTTTTCACCTATAAAAAGGGCATATCCATCCATTGCGGACTGCCGAAATGAAGGCAAATTTAATGGAGCAACAAGAGGAGCTGACAAAACCCTCCCAAGAGCATGCGGAGTGGCAACAAATTCTGTTTCCAGAATTTCAGCTTTTTCTCTTCGAATGAACCCCAGGGCTTCCTCAACAGCAATCATAAACTTGGGTTGGAGTCTTAACTTGTCTTACAAAAAAATAAAGTATTATCCGATAAGGTCTTTGTCAGTAATGAAGGGTTGATTGTAATGTCTTTTTCCAGTAGCACGATATAGTGCATTGGCCATTGCACCCATGATAGGGGGAAAGGGTGGCTCTCCAAGACCCGTTGGATGAATATCATTTTCAACAAAATGAACTTCAATGTTTCTCGGTGCTTCGTCGTGTCGTATCAATCGATACTTATCGAAATTGTTTTGCTCTGGAACACCATCTTTAAAAGTTATAGCGCTATACATCGCATGTCCTATTCCGTCTACTATACCTCCCTCAGCAAGGTTAGTCGCTGCATCGGGATTAACAACGATACCACAATCAATTGCACAGTAAACCTTTTCTACCACCGCTTTTCCATTTTCCAATACGATGTCTAGTACGTTGGCGACATAGGAGTTGTGACAAAAATAGGCAGCAGTTCCTCTGTGTACATCGGATTTTTTTTCATTCCAATTAGATTTTTCTTTTACGAGTTTGAGAACACCAGCATAGCGATCAGCTTCATAATCATTATTTTCTCCAACTGGGTTTTTCTGTGCTCGTTCTAAGAGTTCCAATCTAAAGTCGATAGGGTCTTTACCCGCAGCTTCTGCAACTTCATCCAAAAAGGATTGTTCGGCACCAGCGATAAAATTTGATCTAGGTGCTCGAAATGCTCCCACTGTAATATTTGAGGCTTGGGTCCATTCTTCCGCTTTGTAGTGGTCAACAGCACCCGCAGGAAAACGGTTAGCTGACAATGGGCTTTCTGGAATTCCTCCAGCGCGCACATGAAAGGCGATAAGATTGTTGTTTTCGTCTAGTGCAGCTCGGTAAAGTACGCTATAAGAAGGACGATAAGTTCCTTGAGTCATATCGTCTTCACGTGTGTAAATTAATTTTACAGGTTGTTGCATTTCTTGAGAAATGACAGCAGCTTCTGTTAAAAAATGTCCGTACAAGCGACGACCAAACCCACCCCCCATACGGGTCATTTGAATATCAATTTTTTCCTTAGGCATTTTCAATCGTTTGGACACACTGCTTTCCATGATTTCAGGGGTTTGAATAGGGCCTACTAGAAGTGCTCTTTCTTCAGTTACATCTGCGAAAAAGTTCATGGGTTCTAGTGTGTTGTGTGCTAAAAAGGGACAGGTATAACTACGCTCTATAACCTTAGCTGCTTTTTTGAAAACAGCATCCGGATTTCCGTCTTGACGGACTACCTTGGCTTTTTGTTGTAGCTTAGTTGTAAGAGTTTTCTGATGGTCTTCAGTGCTTTCAAGTCCAGCAGGTGTCTCTACGTTCATTTTTCTACCAAAAAAATCCATTTCTTTTAAAGAAGCAGGAGCTAATTCCCAATCTACCTTTAGTCTATTTTTGGCCTGCATGACCTCCCAGGTTGAAGAACCCACAACAACGGCAACCTCGTTGAAGGCATCATTGTCAAAAGCGCCTAGGGCATAATCCTCTAAGTGAGTTTTCATTTTAAAAACATTCTTTATTCCTGGCATTGACAATATTTCTTTTTCATCCATTGATTTAAGTCGCATTCCAAATGCAGGAGGATGAACTATCATGGCAATCAGCATATTGTCCTGTTTGTAGTCTAAACCATAGAGTGGTTTTCCAGTAACAATTTTACTACCATCAACGTTTTTTCTAGAGGTACCAATGATGCTAAAATCCTCAGTGTTTTTTAGAGTGACCTCTTCAGGGACTTCCAGCTGTGCAGCTTTTGCAGCCATTGTTCCAAAACCTGCTTTTTTACCAGAAATAGAATGAGTTAATATTCCTTTTTCAGCTTGAATTTCGTTTGTTGGCACACCCCAAGTCTCCGCTGCGGCTTGTATCAACATGGCTTTGGCTGTGGCGCCAGCCATACGTAAACTTTCCCAACCTTGGCGAATGGATTGACTTCCTCCCGCAAGCTGACGTTTGTATAAATTTGTATTTAAGGGAGCTTGTTCTACAAGTACGTCGTTCCAATCTACGTCTAGTTCTTCAGCAACCAGCATAGGCATCGAAGTTTTGACGTTTTGACCAATTTCTGGATTGGGAGACATGATTGTTACCAAGCCGTTTTCTCCAATTTTAAGGAAGCCGTTGATTTCAAACCATTCTTTCGGGAGTGCTTTTACTTGAGTTGACGTCATATCACAGGACATGAGCCAATTAAATCCAAGCATCATACCTCCTCCAGAAAGCACACTACTTTTAATAAACGAACGTCTTCCTATTCTTGTTTTTGCAACTTTCATTGTTAATTTTTTTTGTGTCATTGGTTAGGAGTTTGCAGCTGTTTTAATGGCTTTCTTAATCCGCGTATAGGTTCCACAACGACAAAGATTACCACGCATTGCCGCATCAATATCTTCATCTGATGGATTAGGATTGTTTTCAAGTAGAGCTGCTGCGCTCATGATTTGTCCAGCCTGGCAATAACCACATTGAGGCACATCGTGAGCAAGCCATGCTTTTTGCACAGGGTGATCTCCAGATTCAGAGAGCCCTTCAATGGTCGTAATTTTACTAGTACCTACAGAAGCTACTGGAAGCTGGCAGGCACGAACAGCAGTGCCATTGAGATGCACGGTACAAGCACCACATTGGGCTATTCCGCAACCGTATTTGGTTCCTACTAAATCTAAATGATCTCTTAAAACCCATAGTAGAGGAGTAGTTGGATCAGCATGAACTTCATGTTGTGAACCGTTAATGTTTAAAGTAAAAGTTGACATCTGTAATTTTTGTTTTTTACAAGGTAAAAAAAATTAGTTTATTTCTTTGTGAGAGCTGTCACAAAAAGGCATTCGTTGTGATCTACCACACCCACAAAGGGTAAATCGTTCACCATGGGGAAGTTCGTTCCCTTCTTCATCAGTGAGATGAACTGGTCCATCGATTACAATTTGACCTTTTGACTTTCTAAAAATATGTACTTTGTTGTCTTTCATAGAATGATTTATTTTGATTTTTTATTAGCTATGTAGGAGTTGATTCGCTCTTCCAAAAGGGGTAGTGTGACTGTTCCCTTTTCCAGAATTGTTTCGTGAAATTCTCGAATATCAAAAGCACTACCTAGCTCCTCTTCTGCTTTTTTTCTCAGTGCTCTAATTTTAAGTTCACCAATTTTATAGGCCAGTGCTTGCCCGGGCCATGAGATGTAACGATCTACCTCAGTATTGATTTCATGAAGTGATAGGGCAGTATTGTTTGCCATAAATTCTACTGCTTGTTCCCGTGTCCAACCAAAGGCATGGATTCCAGTATCTACCACAAGACGACAAGCACGCCACATTTCATAGGTGAGTTTTCCAAAGTGTTCATAGGGCGTTGTGTAAATTCCTATTTCCTCAGCTAGATATTCGGTGTAAAGTCCCCATCCTTCTCCATAAGCAGACAGGTAGAGATTTCTTCTGAATTTTGGTATAGTTTCAGGAAGCTCGTTGTTTAAAGCGCCCTGCAAGTGATGTCCTGGCACTGCTTCATGTGCTGTCAAAGAGGGGATAGCGTAGAGCGGTCTGCTGGATAAATTATAGGTGTTCACCCAATAGTAACCTGGATCTGTACTTTCTTTTGAAGTTCCAATGTAGCGTCCAGCGGTATATTTTGGTGCTATGGCGTCTGGAACAGGAGCTACTCCATAGGGTTTACGTGGGAGGGTTTTGAAAAAACGAGGTAATTGTTCGTCTATTTTTTTAGCGATATTACGAGCATGTTTAAGTAATTCTTCTGCAGTTTTAGGATAGAATTGAGGGTCTGTTCTCAAAAAGGAAATGAACTCTTTTAGCGTTCCTTTAAAAGAGACTTCCTCAACAATAGCTTCCATTTGTTTCTTAATTCGAGCTACTTCTTCCAGACCAGTCTTGTGAATACTTTCTGGAGTCTCATTTAGGGTAGTGTAGTAATCAATTCGACTTTGATAATAGGCAAGACCATTTGGAGTTTCAGAAACCCCAATTGCCGTTCTTGTATTTGGATAATAGATGTCCTCAAAAAAACGCTTTACTGATTTGAAAGTAGGGATTACCTGTTGTTCAACAACTTTTCTTGCAGCCAGCCTCAAAGAGTCTTTTTCAGTTTGTGTAAGTTGTGCAGGGAGTTTTAAAAAAGGGGAATAATAAAAATTATCCTCTGCTGATGCAGTGATGTGCTGGTCATAAGTAGATTCGTAGCCGTTGAAAATAACCAGAGGTTGACCCATACCAGCATCCAGTCCTTTCTTGATTAAGTTTGTTTGTTGTTCAATATTTTCAGGGATGGCTTTTAGTAGTTTAAGATAGTTTAAAGCACTTTGTTTATCCGTCAAAGGGCGCACCCTATAGGTCAAGCTGGAATGAAATCCAGCATCAGATAAAATTGGGTTCCAATGGGTTTTGTACTCATAACGGACTACCGCTTCATTCAAAACGAATTGAAGGAGCGTATAGGAAATTTTATCATCTTCAGTAAATGTTTTTGAATTGATTTGTTCCAAAGCTGTTTTTAACGAATCACAAAAACGAGCATAGCTTTCAAAACGCTCCTCGGTGTAGACTCCAAGTGGGGAATCTTGACTTGAACTTTTATAATTTTGATAAGCGTCAATGATAGAATCAAGCTGTTTTTTATCTGATGGCGGGATACATCCTGTGTGAAGTATGATAACAAAAAGGAAAAGAATTTTTTTCATTTTTAACAGTATTGGTAAGAGAATAAAAGACCCAATCTTTTAGAATACCTCAGGGGATAAAACTATAAATTGATAATAATTAATTCTCTGTGTTAACGATCGTTAAGATAAAAATTATTTTTATCGTTTAAACTTGAAGAGTTTAAACTTGATATCATCTAACCCCTTATCGTCAAAAGGATATTCCATTTGGTCCTGGATGTTGTACAGTGAAATTAGTATAAACTCACTCAAAATCACAATGAAATAAGTAAGCCAGTTTGGGTTTTCAAGACCGATTTTATTGATTATGGTAGGGGTGTAAACAACAGGAAAAATATAGATAAAAATCAAACAATAGGCCTTAAGGCTTACAGGGGTCCGATGAGAATGAATGCCAATTAAATTATCTGCACTGTCAATGACATCTCTTAAAAATCGATAGAGCTTATCACGTGTTCCACCGGACATTGCTTCACGATTAACTAAAATAAAACCCTTCATCTCTTGAAGTTTTTGATCGTATAAAGTGGTATCCTCACTTTTGGTATTCAAATGTTCAAAAAGAGCGCTGTTTAATTCTTTTAACTTTTCAGTGCTTTCTGTTTTGAGTTCCTGAGGCATTTTAGAATTTTGAAAAAAGTTTTCTACTGTTATAAGACTTGCCCTAAAACGACTCAAATGTTCAAGAGCCTTTTCTCTTCTTCGAAATGCGCCTCTTATGGTAAATACCAAAGGAAAAATAATTGCTATACTCATCAGCGTTAAATCAATATTGTAAACCACTTTGAACTCATAAGCTATAAAAGGAACTAAAAGGGACAGTAAAAGAGAAAACAACGTCCTGAAATTGATGATAATGAGATATCTAGACATGAAAAACAATTGTTATATTTGAGTAAATTTATTAACTATATTATGAAGATACAAGGAATATTCTTTTTCATTTTAATGACAGTTTTTTGGGCAACTGCTCAAAAACCGTTAAAATCAGATGATCTTTTTGCTGATCAAACCCCTTTAAATATAAAACTTAGTTATTCAAACAAAGAAGTAAATTCAAAGACAAATGATTCTACATTTATAGACACTACTTTGGAATTTCTTCAGAATGAAAAATGGACTGCTATGCAGGTTCAACTTCGAGCAAGAGGTAATTTTAGACGTGCTGAATGTTATTTTCCACCTATAAAAATGAAGATAAAAAAGGATCAAAGGCAGGGCACCTTGTTTGATGGTAATAAGTCTCTAAAATTGGTACTTCCTTGTAAATTGGAATCAGAAAATAACGACAACATTCTACAAGAGTTTATAGCCTATAAGATTTATGAAAAAATATCTCCATTTCATTTTAAAACGAGACGTGTAGATATTGATTTTAACGAACAGAAGGGTAAAAAAATTAAAAATTTCCAACTCAAGGGGTTTTTGATAGAAGATGATAAGCAAGTTGCTAAACGTCATGAAGGAAAAGTTTTTGAGCGTTTTGTTCATCCTATGGGGATGCAACATTTAACTTCAGTTCAAAATGCTTTTTTTCAGTTTTTATTAGGGAATACAGATTTTTCGGTGGCCTATCAACACAATGGGAAACTGTTGTTTGTAAACAAAGAAATCATCCCTTTACCTTATGATTTTGATATGACAGGTTGGGTAGATCCTAGTTATGCAACTGTAAACACTACATTAGGGATTAATTCTGTACAGGAAAGAGTCTATAGAGGATTCAAAAGAGACCAAAAATACTTTGATGAAGTTCGTGCCCAATTCATCGACAAAAAAGAAGAATTGATACAAATGGTTTCAAGTTTTGAATCGGAGTTTTCAAACCCTAAAGAGTTTGACAACATGATAGATTTCATGAAAGACTTCTATGAAATTTTAGAAGATGATGCTGATTTTGAAAAAACCATAGTCGCAAAAGCGAGAACAAAATAAACTATTGTTCTGCATTTAACGCCTGTTTCATTTTTTCAAAAATTGCTGTGTTTTCATAGATTCCAGCAAACAATTTTGAAAAAGGACCATAGCTAAATACAGGAACCATTGCTGCGGAATGTCCCTCTGTGCTGAAGTCACCCTTCACTGTTGCTTTTTCAAGGTTTCCACCTTTTAAGGTGAGGCCTCCTGTTTCGTGATCTGCAGTTACAATGACTAATGTATTACCATCTTTTTTGGCAAAATCTAGGACTTTTTCAATGGTCTTGTCAAATTCTTTAAATTCAGAAACCATATAGTCCATTTCGTTTGCATGTCCTCCCCAGTCGATTTGCGACCCCTCAACGAGAAGAAAAAAAGGCTTTTTTCTTGCATCTAGTTTTTCTAAACTTGTAGCGACTAATTCATCTAAAGCAGGTGAGCGACCCTCTAATTTTTTTGGTGGTTCTTTTTTGTAGGTTAAAAAACCAATTTTATCGGAGGTGGTATTTTGAAATTCTTTTAAATCCGTGACAAATTCGTACTGATTCATTTCTTTGATTAAATCTCTTTTATCTTCTCGTTTATTAAAAAAATCCAGCCCCCCTCCTATGATTAGATCAAGGCTGTGTTGACTCAACTGAAGTGCGATGTCCTCATATAATTTTCTTGACGGTACTTTGGCGTAAAAAGAAGCAGGTGTAGCGTGAACAACGCTAGAGGTTACAACTAATCCGGTGGAATACCCCTTTTTTTGACTGAGCTCTAGTATGCTGGGCTGATGGGCATTGTTCTTATCAATACCTATAACGCCATTATACGTTTTAATTCCACATGCCATTGCTGTACCACTGGCTGCAGAATCGGTCACAAGTTGACCCAGCGCATGTGTTTTTGATAATCCAATAAATTCAAAATCTTCAAGTGCTATCGTATTGTTATTCGAGTACATTCCAGCAGTGATCTGGGTCAGACCCATACCGTCTCCTATCATGATAATTATATTAGGAGTTTCCTGGCTTTGAAGGAAAGAAAAGGTAGATAACAGAAGTAATAAAAAAGATTTTTTCATCAGTAAAATTTTATAGTCAAATATACAATTACTCAGCACATCATATGCAATCTTCAAATTATTTATTATTTGTAGGATTCATGAATTCCGTACCTTTGATTGAATATGCAAGACACCCAAAATTCTCCTATAGATATCGTTATTGCTTGGGTAGATGGATCAGATCCTGTTCTAACACAAAAGCGAAATAATTTTTTAAATAGCGATTTAAAATCAGCTCCTCCAGGGGCGGCGAAAACCCGTTTCCATTCTTTAAACGAGGTATGTTATTGTGTTCTTTCCATATTAAAATTTGCCTCTTTTGTAAGAAAAATAGTTATCGTTACCGACCAACAAGACCCAAAGGTCCATCCTTTGGTTGAAAAGTATTTTCCTGAACGCACAGAAGATCTTCGCATTGTGGACCATACAGAAATTTTTGAAGGATATGAGGAGTATTTACCCACCTTTAATAGTATTTGTATTTCAAATATGCTTTGGAGGATCAAGGGACTATCAGAACAATTTGTTTATTTCAATGATGATATTTTCTTGGTTCGAGAAGTGCAGCCTACAGATTGGTTTCGTAAAGGCCTTCCCGTGTTAAGAGGAAAGTGGGCGCTGCCTCCCTACGAGCGACTGGTTTGGGATCAATTAAAATCCTTTTACTGGGATAAGATGTTTGCGATTCATAAAGAACCTACACCCTCCTTTCAGGTTAACCAATGGAATGCTGCAAGACTTTTGGGATATACTTTTCGGTATTTTCGCTCTGGCCACACCCCTCTGGCAATGAGTAAAAAGCGCTTAAAAAAATTTTTTGAATCTCATGAAGAAGTTTTGATTCAAAATATAAAATACCGTTTCAGAAATTACAATCAATTCAACACGGTGGCTCTTGCAAATCATTTAGAAATTAAAGACGGAAACCAAAATCTTGATTCCATTCAAGCAGTTTACGTACAACCAAACAAGCGTAATAAAAATTATTTGGAAGAGAAATTCCATAAAGTAGCCAACCAAAAGCAAAAATTGTTCCTTTGTGTTCAAAGTCTTGAATTAGCCCCCTCAACTGTACAGGACCTTTTTTTTAAAAAAATGAATCGTCTGTTAGAAATAGAAATCTAACTCAAAATGAAAAAACCAGTAGCTGCCATAAGCATGTATCGAAATGCTCCCCTTTTTGTGGACAAATGGATCTCCTTTTATGCGGAGCAGTTGGGGCATGAGAATTTGTATCTATTTGTGGACGGATTAGATCAACCTTTACCTAAGGAGGCTGAAAAGATCCATTGCTTTCAAATCCCACATAAGTCGTTTTCAAGAGCCAAAGGAGACCGCTTTAGAGCTAAAAAAATTTCAACTTTTGCTCAAAGTCTTTTTCCAAAATACAGTGCAGTTATAGCTATGGATATCGATGAGTTCCTTGTGGTCGATCCAAAACTAGGCTTGGGATTAAAAGCGTATTTACAACAACAAATCGCAACAACCTCTTGCTCTGCTTTAGGGCTTGATGTTGGTCAACATCCTCAAGGGGAAAAACCTATTGACCTAAAGAAACCCTTTTTGTCTCAACGCCGTTTTGCTCAAATTTCGGACCGTTACACAAAAGCTGTAGTGATTTTTGAGCCTTTGGAGTGGGGGTCTGGTTTTCATCGAGTCAAGGGGAAGGATTTTGTAATCGATTCGAACCTCTTTCTATTTCACTTTGGACTTGTGGATTACACTACAGCAGCTAATAAATCAAAAGATAAGGAACTCAACCAGTCCGGATGGAAGGGACATTTCAACCGGCGAATGGGACTTTATGAGGCCTTGGAAGAAGAAACACCACAAGACGCTGATCCACTTTTTTTAACAGCAACAAAGTATTTTACAAAAAACAGAAGGTGGTTGGCTTGGAATAAACCAGCTACACTAAAAGGACCAAGTGTTATAAAAATTCCAAAACGATTTGAAAAGATAGTCTAAGTCGTTTTCCTCATTTATCTTTACAAAAATTAATGCTATGGATCCCATTCAAATGGTGGACTTAAAAAAACAATACCTTTTTATCAAAAAAGAGGTTGATAATGCGCTAGAAGAGGTGTTCAGTTCAAGTGCGTTTATCAATGGTCCAGTAGTTCATGAATTTCAAAACAATTTAGAAGCCTATTTAAACGTTAAACATGTAATACCTTGTGCAAATGGTACTGATGCTTTACAAATCGCATTGATGGGATTAGACCTAAAACCTGGAGATGAGGTGATTACTGCTGATTTTACATTTGCCGCCACGGTAGAAGTTATTGCCCTTTTAAAATTAACACCTGTTTTAGTAGATGTAGATCCCCACACTTTTAATATTTGTCCAGATGAGGTAGAGAGAGCAATTACCCCAAAAACTAAAGCGATCATACCGGTGCATCTTTTTGGGCAAGTAGCGCCCATGGAGCCTCTTTTAAAACTGGCGGAGAAGCACAACCTTTTTCTAATTGAAGACAATGCCCAGGGTATGGGTGCTGTTTATACTTTTTCTGATGGTACCAGAGCAAAAACTGGAACAATGGGAACGGTGGGAACTACTTCTTTTTTTCCATCAAAAAACTTGGGCGCTTACGGTGACGGTGGTGCACTTTTTACAAATGACGATCAGCTGGCACATACCCTGAGAGGTGTTGTCAATCACGGAATGTACAAACGCTATTATCACGATGTTGTAGGGGTAAATTCCCGGTTGGATTCTTTACAAGCAGCTGTGCTTAAAGTAAAGTTGAAATACTTGGATTTTTACAATGAAAGAAGAAAAGAAGCAGCTCTTCGATACAGTCAACTATTGAAAGACCATTCTCATATTGAAACTCCTAAAAGAAGCTCAGATTGTGATAGCCATGTTTATCATCAGTACACACTTCGTATAAAAAATGGCAAGAGGGATGATCTGCTTTCATACCTCAATCAAAAAAACATACCCTGTGGGGTGTATTATCCAGTTCCTTTGCATTTACAGAAAGCGTATTTTAACGAAACTGCCTCTGAAAGTCAGTACGCCGTAACCAATCGTTTAGTTGATGAAGTGATCTCTCTCCCTATGCATTCTGAACTTTCCAAAGATCAAATTGAATATATTACTTCAGCAGTTATAGAATTTTTTAGATAAAAACTGTGTTATTTTATTTTTTGGTTTGAAAAAACTACCTTCATATAAACTTAAAACTATAATGAAAAAAACACTCTTAATACTGGCTCTATTTTTAGCCTTTTGGTCTTGGTCACAAACCACTTATCTTCAATGTGGTCAAGTTTTTGACTCTCAAAAAGCTAAAATGATGGGGCCACACACTCTTATTATTAATGGAAATAAAATAGCAGAAGTAAAAAAGGGATATGTCCTTCCTGAGGACAACAGCCCGGTAATAGATTTAAAATCCAAAACAGTATACCCTGGTTTTATAGACATGCACGTACACATAGAAGGGGAATATAGTCCGGACCGCTATTTAAAAGCTTTTACAAACAATCCTCCAGATACCGCTTATGAAGCAGGTGCAATTGCAGAGCGGACTTTATTGGCAGGTTTCACTACCGTCAGAGATATGGGGGGAACAGGAGTCAATGTTGCCTTGAGAAATGCAATAAACAGAGGCATAACAAGAGGACCTAGAATTTTTACAGCAGAAAAGGCCATTGGAACTACAGGGGGACATGCGGACCCAACAAATGGTTTTCGCGCGGATTTACAAGGGGATCCAGGGCCAAAAGAAGGAGTAATCAATTCCGCAGAAGAGGCACGAAAAGCAGTCCGACAGCGCTATAAAAATGGAGCGGATTGGATAAAAATTACAGCTACTGGAGGAGTGTTGAGTGTTGCAAAAAATGGACAAAACCCCCAATTTACAGAGGAAGAATTAGCTTCTATTGTTAAAACAGCTACAGATTATGGGCTGAAAGTTGCTGCGCATGCACATGGAGATGAGGGTATGTATAGAGCTGTTTCTAATGGTGTAAAAACGATTGAACACGGCACGCTGATTGAAAAACGAACTATGGAATTGATGAAAGAAAAAGAAGCCTATTTGGTTGCTACTATTTCAGCTGGAAAATTTGTTGCTGAACAAGCCAAAAAACCAGGAGCCTATCCTGCTGTAATTGTACCTAAAGCAATTGCTATCGGAGCTCAGATACAAGAAACATTCTCAAAAGCATATGAATATGGCGTTCCCATAGCTTTTGGAACCGATGCAGGTGTTTTTCCACATGGGGAAAATGCTAAAGAATTTGTCTATATGAATGAAGGAGGTATGCCTGTTTCTGAAGTACTACAATCAGCTACTTTAGTTAACGCGAAACTTCTTGATAAAGAGAACCAATTGGGTCAAATCAAAGAGGGTTTTTTAGCAGATATTGTGGCTACTGAGGAAAATGCATTGGAAAATGTCAATACCCTTACAGAAGTAACATTCGTTATGAAAAACGGCGTTATTTATAAGAATAATTAAACAAAATCTCCAGAGGCAGTTTCTAAAGAGCGATCAATTTTTTTGACCAAACCTTGTAAAACTTTTCCTGGTCCAACTTCAGTAAAATGGGTAGCGCCATCAGCAATCATATGTTGGATGGTTTGGGTCCATCGTACAGGTGCAGTAAGTTGGGCGATGAGATTGCTTTTTAACTCTTTGGTGTCTCGAACCCCTGTTGCACAAACGTTCTGATATACAGGACAGCTGGGCTTTGAGAAAACGGTGTTTTCAATAGCTACAGCTAGGCGTTCTTTGGCAGGTTCCATTAGTGGGGAGTGGAAAGCTCCTCCTACGGGGAGAACTAAAGCTCTTTTTGCACCTGCTGCTGTGAGAGCCTCGCAGGCGTTATTTATTGCTTCTATTTCTCCTGAAATAACCAATTGCCCAGGGCAGTTGTAGTTGGCCGCGATAACCACACCAGGGGTAGACTCACAAACGGACTCAACTACCGCATCCTCTAGTCCTAATATTGCTGCCATTGTACCAGGAACATGATCACATGCTGCTTGCATTGCCAAAGCACGTTCTTTAACTAGACCCAATCCGTCTTCAAAGGATAACACTCCAGCGGCAACAAGTGCAGAAAATTCTCCTAAAGAATGCCCTGCCACCATATCTGGAGCAAAACGATCACCCATTACTTCACTGAGAATCGTAGCATGTAAGAAAATTGCAGGTTGGGTGACCCGAGTTTCTTTGAGTGCTTCGGCATCATCTCCAAACATAATTTCTGTAATGGGAAAGCCTAAAATAGCATTTGCTTGATTAAATCGCTCTTTTGCAAGGTTTGATGACTCAAAAAGTGTAGCACCCATACCCGGAAATTGGGCTCCCTGCCCAGGAAATACATAAGCATTCATTAGTTTGTTGTTTTTTTATAAGTTAAATAACTGAAAGCAAAAGGCTGTGCATCACTTGCTTCATTCTCAACTTTCGATACCAATTTCCAATCTAAAGGATTCATTTCAGGGAAAAAGGCATCTCCTTCAAAATAGTGGTGTACCCGAGTGAGTTCAATTGAAGTTGCAAAAGACAAAAACAGGGAATAAATTTCACCGCCTCCAATGATAAAAGGCTTGATGTCTTCACCTGTGAATGAAAGTGCTTGTTCTATGGTATGTGCAACAAGCGCGTTTTCAGCTTTATAATTTTTGTTTCTTGTCAAAATGATGTTGGTGCGATTGGGAAGTGCTTTGGGCATCGATTCAAAGGTTTTTCTTCCCATAATTACTGCATGACCAAGGGTGAGTTGTTTAAAGCGTTTTAGGTCTTCAGAAAGATGCCAGATCAATTGATTGTCTTTTCCTAAAACATTATTCTCTGAGGCTGCAGCAATTAAAGTTATTTCTTTTGAAGAATCTCCTTCATTCATCTTTTGAAAAGATTAATTTTGGACAAAAATACGTTTTTCTAATTCATCGATGTCCTCAACACTTTTCCCATTATTAACAAAAAGTACTTATTTAAACACAGCCTATGTAGGTCCAATGTCTACTGCTTTAGCTCAATTTAGACAGCTGCAAGAAAAAGAGTATTTAGAAAAAGGGGCAACATACAAGGTCAATGCATACGATGATTTGGACACAACCCATCATATTTTAGCAGATTTTTTTGGAGCTAAAAAGGAGCATACCTATGTGGTTTCTAACTTTTCAACAGGAATAAGACAAGCTTTGACTTTTTTATCAAAAAGTCTAAATGTTCTTTTGCTTGAAGAAGAATATCCTTCTCTTTCTTCAGCATTTGAAGAAAGTGGATTTGAAGTGCATAAAATTCCAAAAACTACAGCTGTTGAAGATGCAATCGAAAAGCGACTGGCAACTGGTGGGATCGATGTATTGGCCTTGAGTATTGTGCAATACGATACGGGTTTACTTATCGATTTAGAATTCCTTAAAAAGATTAAAAAAAACTATCCTAATTTGATTCTCATTGGAGACGGAACCCAATTTCTTGGAGGACATCTTTTTCATTTTGATCGTTCTCCTTTTGATTTGGTAGTCGCGAGTGGCTACAAATGGCTTCTCGCAGGATTTGGAAATGGGGTGTTGATGGTTTCCTCTTTATTTTTAAAAAGTGCAGGGTGTAGCTTTGCGGAATTACATCAGCGTATTTTTAATGGCCATTTCAATATTCTGGCTGCTGCTAGTCTTCGATTTGCGATAGAATCTTTTCGTGCTCAGGGTTTTGAAAAACTACTGGATCAAAAAATAAAACTGTCAGAAAAAGTGAAAACACAACTCACAGACAAATTGTATATTGAACCATGGGTTGCTGAAAGAAAACAACACAGTAGTATTTTCATACTGAAAGGTGGAGCATCACTTTACGAAAAACTCCAAAAAAACAACATTCAATGTGCTCTTCGCGGAACAGGAGTGCGCGTTTCTTTCCATTATTACAATACTGAATCAGACTTGAACCATTTGATTTCAATACTTAAGAAAAGTTGAGCTAAACAGCTACAGCGCCTCGAATGAGAGGATGTGGGTCGTAATCTAGAAGTTCAAAATCCTCGTAAGTGAAGTCAAAAATAGAGTTCACTTTCGGGTTGAGTTTCATGGTAGGTAAAGCTTTAGGAGTTCTAGTTAATTGCTCTTTGACTTGCTCTTCGTGATTCGAATATATATGCACATCTCCAAAGGTGTGTATGAATTCTCCAGCCTCAAGTCCACAAACTTGTGCTACCATAAGAGTAAGAAGTGCATAAGAAGCAATGTTGAAGGGAACTCCTAAGAAAACATCCGCACTGCGTTGATACAACTGGCAGGACAGCTTGCCGTTAGCAACATAAAATTGAAAAAAAGCATGACATGGAGGTAAGGCTGCTTTATTATTTGCTACATTTTCAGAAAAAGAAACTTTCGTGTCGGGAAGGACACTTGGATTCCAAGCAGAAACTATCATTCTTCTGGAATCTGGATTTGTTTTTAAACTGCGGATGACTTCTTCGATTTGATCAATTCCCTCACTATTCCAATTGCGCCATTGATGACCGTAAACAGGACCTAAATCTCCATTTTCATCTGCCCACTCATTCCAAATTCGAACTCCGTTTTCTTGTAAATAAGCAATATTGGTTTCTCCCTTTAAAAACCAGAGCAGCTCGTGAATGACGGATTTAACATGAATTTTTTTGGTGGTAACCAAAGGAAAGCCTTCAGAGAGATCAAATCGCATTTGATAACCAAAAATACTTTTTGTACCTGTTCCCGTCCGGTCTTCTTTTTTAATCCCTTTGCTTTGAACGTGCTTTAAGAGCTCTAGATATTGCTTCATAAATAGACTTTAAATCAAAATTAGAAGCATTTCTTTTATTTAGAACTGTTTACTGAAGAAGTTTATCAAAAAAAATTAACAATAGTATAATTAACTTTTTCTTTTGGACAATTCATCACGAACACGAGCAGCTTTTTCATAGCTTTCTTGATTGACCAATTTCGTTAAAAGTGCTTTCAATTCGGAAACAGTGTAGTTTTTAAGATCCCCTATTTCTTCATTTTTGTTGCTTTGCTCTGTCACAAAATTCTGAATCCAGTTGTCTTCAGATAATTTTTTTGCTTCCCCGGAGATTGCAGCCGTAAATCCTGCTTTTTTTAAGATTGAATCATAGGTGTATATTGGTGCGTTGTAGCGCAGTGCTAATGCGATAGCATCTGAAGTACGAGAGTCAATAATTTCTTCAATCTTATCGCGTTCACAGATCAGACTTGCATAAAACACCCCAT